>OAXJ01000016.1_pt1 | contig 237113 bp, 234 predicted proteins | sample 1517241 | NCBI WGS metagenome assembly OAXJ01 (sample SAMEA2580293, study PRJEB22360) | human gut metagenome | biome: human gut; feature: human-associated habitat; material: faeces | place: Denmark | collected 2008/2010 | reverse complement strand
AATAAGGAATAGTGACTGTAAAATCAATATTTACACCGCATAATTAGAAGTTATCTTCCATTCGGCTTTGGTAAGGTAGAGATAGAGAAAATTAGTGCTTTTAAGTGAAAAATAAGGTGAGCATTACAGGAAGTGTTGCTATGCCTAAGTAATGTTGAATAACAAAAAATTTTTTTACTATTGAAAAATGGACACCGCAGACACGATGTGCTGAAATGTATATGAAATAAATCATTTGTTTGAATTAAAAATTTCATGTAAAATTTTCTGTAAAAACATATTGTATTAAAAAATTTTATTATATTTAGAATGCGGTACAAATAAAATAGATAAATAAAGGATTTGAGTAAATGAAAAGAGAATCTATTCCTACCAATCTCATATTGTTATCTGGCGATAATCCGAGGTTAGATAAGTCGTTTGATGAGGATGAAGCTGTATCTAAAATGGTTTTGGATCAAAATGAAAAACTATATGAACTTGCAAATGATATATGTGAATATGGTTTTAATCCATTAGATACTATAGGGGTGTATAAATCTGATACATATGATGGTTTCTATGAAGTTGGTGAAGGTAATCGGCGTATTTGTGCACTTAAAATTCTAATAAATCCTGAAAGAATTAGGGATATAAATACAGGATTATATTCTAAATTTAAATGTTTGTCTGATAAGTTTGATCCACCTAACAATGTTGATGTTGTGGTTTTTAGTGATGAGTCAGAATTAAAACATTGGATGGAAATTCGCCATATGGGGGAACAGGGAGGAAAAGGATTATCAAAATGGAATTCTGTGCAAAAAATGAGATTTCAACGTTCTCAAACTGGTTCAGAAGCCCTTCTTGATTTTTGGGAGTGGATGATAGAACATGAAGTATTGACTCTTGCTGAAATAGAAAAAGTTACAAAAACTAATTGGAAGAGAATCTTAAGAGAAAGGTATTTCCCTTTTTTGAGAATTAAATTTGATGGTAGATATAATGTTTCAAAAGAAGATTTGCCGATATTTAGAGAACGTATAAAATATATTCAAAAACAATTAGATGGACAAACAGTTGCAATCGTGTATGATCAGGAAAAAATTGAAGATTTTTATAATAATATTTCTAATGACTTATATGGAAAATCTTATAATGAGATTATAGAGAACGAGCAAACAGACAGTCTTATTTGTAATTCGGATAATAAATCTTCGGAGAGCAACGAGGGTTCTGATACAGATTTTAATAAATTACACAAAAACAAAGAAAAAGCAGCAGATACTGCTCCATACAATGTTGGTAGAGATATTTTTAATAAATGCAGTACTATTATTCCGTATAGTTACAAGATTCGTTCATCTAACATGCGGTTAAATAAAATTATAAATGAACTAAAACGCTTGAATCCAGATGAGTATCCTAATGCTTGTGGAACATTATTAAGGGCATTATTCGAACTATCAGCAAAAGTTTTTCTTGAGAAAGAGATAGGAAACGATTGCACATCGATGGAATTTATGCCAGCGATAAAAAAAGCGGCTGACTTATTAAGAAAGAATAATAGATTATCTAATGATCAGCATTCCTCTATCATAAATGATAGAGATAATTTGCGTTTAATATTCAATGGTTATATGCATAATACAGATGCATATCCAAATAGTATGGCATTAAAGAATTTTTTTAAATCTCATAAATTATTTATTGATGAATGTTTAAAATAAAGGAACAATAAAATGATAAAGAAAATTGATATTATTCATTATAGAAAACTAATAAATCTAAATTTAACATTTTCTAAAAATATTAATGCTATTTCAGGTACAAATGGTACATGCAAAACTTCTTTGCTTCATATATTTGGAAATTCAATGCAAGCGCCAACAAAAAATAATGCTTGGATATTAGATGGTAAGTGCCTTCCGATAATTAATGCAGTAAATAGTGTAGTAAACCCTAAGATTGAAAGTTTGACCCGTGGTGATCAGAAATATAATGATCCAGCACATGGTGTTCAAGGAATTTTGTTTACTGTTGATTATTTTGAAAACCCATCGATAAGTTTTAGAAGACATAATTCAAGAAAATATAATTCTAAAGAAATAAAACGTTATGCAATAAAACCAAAATATTCGCAAGGAAAAAGCGATATGCTTCCTAGTTGCCCTGTGATATATTTAGGTTTATCAAGGTTAGTTCCGTTTGGTGAATTTCAAAATGATGATATATTGTCAAATATTAGAAAGCGGTTACCTGTTGAGTATCAAAAAGAGATTGCAAAGTTATATTATTCTTTTACTAATTATGAAATCAATTTTAATGTGACTAAGCAAATGGGTGATATAAAAGTTAGGAACGAGTTTTCAAGTAATGTTCAGGGTGTAGATTCTAATACTATATCTGCAGGAGAAGATAACCTTAGTATTATTTTAACGGCATTAGTTTCATTAAAATATTATTATGATTCTATAGAATCTCATAATACAGTTGAAAGCGTATTACTGATAGATGAGATTGATGCTACTTTGCACCCTGCTTATCAAATTAAGTTATTGAATCTATTTAGAGATATGTCAAAATTATATAAGATACAGATAGTATTTACAACACATAGTATGTCTTTGTTAGAAGAAATGATCGAGAAAAAAGACAATGTAATATATTTGCTTGACAACATAACTTCTGTCGTGCAAATGGAAGAACCGGATATTTACAAAATAAAAATGCATCTACAATCAATAACTAAAAATGATATCTATGCTGAAAAAGTAATTCCGTTATTTACTGAAGATGATGAGGCTCGATTTATATTAACATTATTATTCGATTATTTGAAAAGTGTATATCCTAATTTTAGAAATGCATTGAGTTTTTTTCATTTTGTTCACGCTAAAATTGGTGCTGATAATCTCTATAGCATATTTTCTGATAGCAAATTATTACATACGACTATAAGATCAATATGTATTTTAGATGGGGATCACGATTCTGATTTGAAAAATTGTATTATTTCTTTACCTGGTAATAAATCTCCTGAGCAATTACTGTTTGATTATGCAGAAAAGTTATACGAAGATGATGACCCTTTTTGGACTGCTGGAATACTAATTGACAAAGGCTATGGAAAACCTTATTATATTAATAATATAAAAAACAAAATAAATGAGTTTAATGAGAAACTGAAGGAAACTAAAGAATCTGGTAAATCCACTAAAGGCATGGTAAGAGAATTCAACAAAAAACTATTCATAGATGAAAAATCCTTTTTTGAATTATTATTTAAAAATTGGATGCATAATCCAGATAATAAACAGGCAATTGATAATTTCTATAATGAGTTACATATTCTATTTTTAAAAGTTGCTCCTTATCATGAAATTAATCCAAAAGAATGGAGTAGTAATTAGAGCAGAGGTGAGATAAATGCCGCTTACACCCTCTCCGCTGAGATATCCAGGAGGAAAAACTAAGATATATAAATTTGTGAGATCTGTAATTGAAGTGAATGGATTAATTGGAGAAACATATATTGAACCATTTGCTGGAGGTGCAGGACTTGCATTAAAGTTATTAATGAATAATGACGTAAAAAGAATTGTAATAAATGATTTTGATCCAGCCATATACTCATTTTGGTATTGCGTATTAAATAATACCAGAGATATTTGTGATTTTATTAAAAGGATTCCTTTATCGATTGAAGAATGGGATAATCAGCATAAAATTTATATTAATAAAGATAATTATTCACAGTTGGAGTTAGCACAAGCAACATTATATTTGAATAGAACAAATATTTCTGGTGTGATTAAAGGTGGGGCCATAGGAGGAAGAAATCAAACAGGTAATTATAAGATAAATGCTCGATTCAATAGAGAGGAATTAATAAATAAAATACAAAATGTTGCAAAATTAAAAGATAAAATAGATGTGTACAATTTGGACGCGATTGATTTTATAAAGAATGATGTGTTAGGTCACTATTATAAAGTGTTAATTAATTTTGATCCCCCATATGTTCAAAAAGGCGGACAATTATATAAGAACTCATTTTCAAAGGACGATCATAGAATTCTTAGGGATCATATTGCAAAATGCAAAAGAAAGTGGATGGTCACATATGATGTTTGTGATTTAGTTTCAGAACTATATTCCGAATTTAGAGGTGACACTATAGACATTTATTATACAGCTAACGGAGTTAAGAGAGCGAAGGAATATATTTACTTTAGTGATAACCTTATTATTCCGTAAAAATTTTAATACTATATAATATTTATTTGTGCTTTGGACACTAACTCTATACACTCGCAGGCAATTTATCAACGAAAATCTATGTAAAAAGTACCAGTTAGATTGACAACTTTATTAGGAACAGAAAAAATGATAGCATGCCAGCTTATTAAAGGAGTTTATGTATCGCGATTATATAAAAAAGAAAATGTATTGCCATAGAGATTAAATATTGATTGATAGGAAAAAAGTAACAAAACAGTTATTTGTGAAAAATTAACAATAGGAAATGTGAAAATTCTACACTATAATTTTTAAGAATTATAGATTAATTTGTTGAAATGTGTTATAATTTCACATAAGGAATATAATATGAAATTATTTTATAAAAGAATCTCGCTTTGGAAGCGTACAGAAATAAAGGTTATATTTATAAAATGACGGAATAAAATAATAAGGAGATTAAATATGAGTAGAGATTTGAGAGGGTTATATAGTGTGATTGAAAACAATAGTGTAAGAGATTTTTTAAGAGCTACACCGTATCCGGCTGGAGGTGAATCATCTGAAATTGATAATTTTCTGAATAAAAACAGGGAAGTGTTTTTTGATGAAATATATATTTCATCAAAAAAAGAGCAAGATGAGTTTGAAAACTTGGATAGGCGTATAAATCAAAGACATAACCATCTTATTTTACTGTATGGATATAAAGGTTGTGGAAAGACGACCTTTATACACAAGTATGCGCGTCATCTAAGGAACCAGAATATTAGGGATATATTTTATAATTTTGACAGCTACGGAAACACAGATCCAATTAATCATACTATTACAAAGTATATTTTTGGAGTTCTCTATGATGATATTATGAAAAATAATGGTGTTGTCTGTGATAAATGGTATGAAATTTGGGAATATCAAGACAACAAGTGCTTTTTTTGTAATTGTATTGATTCTGATAGAAATTTTTCTCAAATATTAGATAGTGTAAAAGAAATAAAAAATGCTCGTTTGTGTGGTGAGGTTCAAGAGAAAAAACTTGAAGAAATTAACAAAATTATATATGATAATATGAGCATTTCAGAAAAATTAATATTGACAATACTTGTTGATATTGCCTCAAGATTGGTTTATAAAAAAGGAAGACGCTGCATAATGGTGTTTGATAATCTTGATGTTATATATAGTACGACGCAGATTGAGAATTTTACTAAGAGTTGTTCACAATTCCTCAATGATGCGCAATATATTTTTAGAAATATCACATATAAGGAACAACAAGAAGAAGGAATATATAAAAATCTATTACAGGATTATTATCTCATTTTCGTAATGCGTGAAACCACAAATACAATGTTTATAGAACATTTTAATGATCGGAATTTTATTGGACACCCGATTGATGTTTCTAAAATATATGATAAATCAAGTATTATTGAAAAAAGGTGCGATTATGTAATGAATAATAAAGAGAATATTCATATTACAGAATCAACCCGAAATGAATTTAGCTTGATACGCAATTTATTTAGAGATGAATATATTGAATCATATATTTTTAAGATTTTTAATGATGATATTAGGACTGGAATTAATGCTCTTACGGAAATTACTTTTGATAAGAATTATTTGCAGGATAGTATTAATATTAGAAACGTAAAAGAGCTAGATTTAAGAGATACTCGTTTTGCTAGTCGTGGAATAATTTTTCATGAAATATTTAAATTGTTCATCACAAATGGTTATTTTGATATGATCAAAAAAACTGAATATTTTTTCAGTATTGAAGAATACGACGATAAAAATAGAGAACTTACAGAAAACAAAAACAAAAGTGATAATATAATATTTGCAATTAATATCAGCAGAATTATTTTGACATATTTATTTAATTTTAGAAGAGATGAAGACGATAATGATACTGCGGTGCAAATCAGCAGAATATATGAAGATCTGTCAAAGCTTTCTCATTGTGAAAACGGTGATGGAAGAGATATTTTAGAGATAGTAAATCAATCATTGATAGACTTATTTGATCTTCGCAATTCATCTTTTTGGAATCATCTTATTACATTCGATGGCTTGGGATGTGAACCAGTAAGCGAATTAAGTAATCAGTTAGATATGTTTTTATCTAAAAAATATGAGTACAGAAATTATGGATATGTTAGAATCACTACAAGTGGATATATGTATCTAAATACAGTGCTAACTCATTTTGAGTATTTTTCAGTGCGAAATTGTAGAAAAAGTGATTGTGTCCCTTTGTTTTTGCCTGAAAATGTTACTATGTGTTCGTCAGAATTATATAAATTTGAAAAAATAATAAATTTTGTATGGAAAGAGGTGGAAGAATGTTGGAAAAAGTTGATGAAGTTCTATGTTGAAATTTTTGAAAAGAAATGTAAATATACAATTGATTCATTTTTAGGGTCAAGATATGTATATCATAATAAAAACGATGAATATATAAAACGTCCACTGTTTCATATTGAAAGGGTTGCACATTCTCACATTAGTTATTTAGATGCTTTTAGAATGTATGCATTTTGGATATTGGAGGTTAAGGAAGGAAACGCAGATGATATTTTTGAAAAAAAGAAAGATATAAACCGTAGATTGGTATATGCTATTAATAGATATATTTCTTTAATCTCAGAAGGTGACGATTTAAAAGCATCGCCAACAAGCACAAATTTGGTGAATAATTATAAAAAATGCATAAAAAAGATTTCTAATAATGATCAATGGGATGATTTTATTACGCGTATTGACAATAATACTGGTAATTCCATAGAAGATGAAAGTGATGGTAAATGAAATGGGCACAGATTTAAATGATTTGATACACGAGTTGGAAGATTTGTTACCCAAATTACAAGAATTGATACAAAGTAGCAATACCTTTAATAGGTATATCTTACCAGCGTTAATTGCAGGTCTTATATCTGCTGCAGGAATATTTATAAACAATTTTATATCTGTTTATGTTTTTAAAAAGAAACGCTCGTTGGAGTATGGAAAATTTTATTTACCGTACTTATCATATTTAAAAGATATAGCTTGCGAGATGGAATGCCTTCCGTCTGAACAAAAGGAAAAAATATTTTATATTGTAATTAGTATGGCAAACTTGCCAACCAGGGAAAGAGATATTCATTTTAATAAGATAGTAGATAACTTATTTTTAATTGATGAGTTATTTGCAAAAAATACTTACTATATCATTAACAGAAACATAAATAAAGATGTATTAAAATTGCAAACTGTAATTGTGCTATTGAATAAATACAAGGATCGCTCTATATCCTCTGAAGAATCAACAAAAATAGAAGAGAAGCTTACTAATTTAAATTTTAACATAAATGAGCATATTACTGAAATAGAAACTAATTCTTAGATTTGAAAAATAGAAAAAATAATTTGGATTAGGAGTAAAGCAAAAGATCTTAAGATATTAATGATTCTAATCATTATAGGTAGGCTTTTTGTTTTGTTCTATTAAATTTTGCAAGGAAATGAGCTTTGAGAGACTGATGTTTAAATGACTTATCATAGTACTGTATAAAATATTAATATTAGTAACATTTAGACTTACATACTATTTCCCTACACTCGCCAGAGCGCATGACTGTTAATCATGATGTCACTGGTTCGAGCCCAGTTGGGGGAGCCACAACAGAGTAGTCTTTTGACTACTCTGTTTTCTTTTTTATCTAAATTTACTGCTAAATCGGGCGAGAAGGTGAGCGTTAAGAAAAAACAGTCCTGTGGACTGCTTTTAGTGAACTGGGATTGTGCGAGTGCTGTTTAAGAACCAAACATAGTATGCGAGGCAGTTACTTTCCTTTCTTACAAAGTAAGTTGGGTGAGCCAGAAAAACGACAGGTTTTTACCTGTCGCTTTTTTAGTGAAATAAATCCTTACGGATTTGTGAAATACGCTTTGCGTGTGAAATATTCCTCTGAATGTGAAATGCCTACGGCGTGAGCTGATTTATTTCATTTCACTTTCTGTGTTAGCAGAAAATTTCACAATACGCTATGTAGTATTTCACCGTTTGCACAGCAAACAATTTCACGGAGCAGTTGATGTGTGGAAACGAAATTTCAACCATGTCGAGTATCTTTTTGATTACGGCAGTGCCGTTCGTAAGGTTATGTGTATAACCAATGCGGTTGAAAGCATAAATTCAAGTTTCAGAAAGGTTCAAAATTGGGCTATGGTCAGAAATCAACTGGCTGCTAATGAAAAAATCAGTGCCCATATTAAAAAATACGAGCACATGATTTAAGGCATTAACATAATTTTTTATGATCTTTAAAAAACTTACACACTTTTATTGACAAAGCCTCATATCTATTATTATAATGATGATGACCATGAACTTCTATTCCCAGGAGAGAAAATGTCCCCTGATGGTGGTAATAACCGGTATGTTTACACAATTTACGGTGTGAACAATCCGAGAGTTATTTTTAATAATAGCACTACTGATCCTGCAACCAGACAACAACATCCCGGTATCAATCAACCCGGAATTGAAATAACAGAAGATGAAATGTGGGTAGTAAATGAAACTGCATATAGCAAAAAACCACAGGGAATTACTGTTCATTTTTATCGTCCTTCTGATTGGGAGTATTGGGACACAAGAATTTACTTCTATGAAGATAATGATATTCTGATGTCATGGCCTGGTGCATTAATGAATAGTCAAATGTATGACAATTGGTTAACTTATACGATATATGGTATAGATAATCCTAAAGTAATATTCAATGATTCGAAGAATAAACAGATACCAGGAGTATTACAAGAAGGTCACTTAGTAACACGGGATGTGTGGTATAAAGATGGTATATGGTCAACATATAAACCGTAATATACTTTGATAAGCAATCGGATGACAAAGTCTTTTGCTATGTCATCCGATTACAATATACTATAACAAAAAGAGTGATAGTGTATGAATAAAAAAACTAGAATTATATTGATAATTGTATTAATTGTAGCATTTATAGCATTAATAATACTTTTGCTTCATCCTTGGAAGAGTAACAAATCAGATGGTACGGAGTATTATATGTCAAAAAAATATAACTATTGGTTTGAGGTGGATAATGGTCAAGCAACTTTGATTAAATATACAGGTGAAGAGTATCATGTTAAGCTTCCGTCAAGTGTTTATGGAGTTCCAGTTACAAAGTTAGGTGAGTATGAGGTGCTTAATCTTACAGGAGCAGCTAAAAGGGGAATATTCGAAGACAGTAATGTGTCAGAAGTGAGTATCCCTGAAGGTGTAACGGAAATATGTAATGATGCATTTTATTCTTCAGGTCTCTGTGAAGTGAATATACCTTCCAGCGTTAGAGTAGTCGGGACAAGGGCGTTTGCTTTTTGTAAATATTTAAGGTCTGTGGAATTTGAAACAGGAATAAAAACAATAAGTGAATCAATGTTTAGTAATTGTAAAAACCTGCGTTTTATCGAATTGCCAAGTAGTGTAGAAAAGATAGAAGGTGATGCCTTTGCAGAATGTGCGTTACAAAAAATAGATTTACCTGAAAACATAGATACAATTGAATCTTATGCATTTAGGGAGTGTGATTCTCTAACATTTGTTACTATACCACCAAAAGTAACATCTATTAATAGTGGAACGTTTTATAGCTGCGACTTTTTAGAAAAAGTAAATATTCATGATGAAGTTAAATATATAGCTAATGATGCCTTTGACAGATGTGACAAACTTACAATCTGCGGAATAAAGGGTAGTTATGCAGAACAGTATGCAAAAAAACATAACATACCATTTGAAAAATTGGATACAACAATTCAGTCTGTAAATTAATAATTATCGGTTTGTTGATAATTAAAACTATATTTTTTACGAGAGAATTTTAATATGATGGAGAAAATAAAAAAATATAAATTACCTATTGGGATATTGAGTGCAGTGATAGCGATACTTATATTGCTGCAAAGCTGTTCAAGTGAACATTGGTGGTTTGGGTACACATATGAAACCGATGGATATACAAATAAATCGGCAACAATTGTAAAGATAAACTACCCGTCAGAGAAAGTTGTAATTCCTTCAACAATATTTTTCCATAAAGTAAATGCTTTAGGCGGATATGTTACAGGATACAATTTGTGGGGAGCAGAAAGGAAAGGAATGTTTGAGGATAACGATATAGTAAAAGAGATTGTTGTTTCTGAAGGGATAGAGTATATATTTAACAGATGTTTTTACCATTGTATTTCATTAGAAAGCATACAACTCCCAAGTACTATAAAACAATTCTCTTTTACGAATTGTGAAAGTCTGAAAAATGTTAATTTTAATGGTGATGTAAAAGAAATTGAAAGTTTATCATTTTCAGGCTGTTCTTCATTAGAAACGCTTGTAATTCCGGATAATATTGCTGATCGTGGTATAGCATACGGTGCTTTTTCCGGTTGCACATCACTAAAAAGTATAAATATTCCCGATAATATTACTGCAATACAACGATATACATTTAGTAATTGCATATCCTTAAAACAGTTAGTTTTGTCTAAAAATATTAAGAGCATTGAATGGGGTGCTTTTGAAAATTGCACCTTGTTGGAGAAAATTATCATTTACGATAAGGTAGAATATATTGCAGATAACGCTTTTGAAGGTTGCGATAAGCTCACAATCTATGGAATAAAGGGTAGTTATGCAGAACAGTATGCAAACAAACATGACATACCATTTGAAGAATTGAATAACATAGATGACTGATTATATTTGCGGAGATTAAATAAAGTCAAATTTTAGAATTTAAATGCCGACAAGTTATAGCTGTTAATGCTATTAACTGTCGGCATTATTTTTGGCACCCCATAAAATTTTGTGTAAATAATAATCCTTCAAGCAATAACAAAACAGCGGATTGGAGCTTGTAAAATATAGTGTGTAAGTTAGAAAAATAACTTGCACACTTTTCTTGACAAAGCCTCAAGGAAATTTGCGTTTACACTTGCAAGCTGATTTGATACATCATCGTATTTGTCTTTCTCAATGTACTGACCGCCTGCAAGGTTGCCGAGCTTAACATCTGCCGCATTGTTTACCTTTTCTGCAAACTGTTCAAATGTCAAAGCTTTGCCGCCAAACAGGGCTTTTAAAATTTCCATTAAGTTCATTTGTTTGCTCCTTTCAATTTATTAGCAATTGTGTGTATGCTCAGATATTTGAGCAATATTAAAAGCCCCCGAAATTCGGGAGCTTATAACCATAATCTGTGGGTAAAAGTAAAAGGGATGTTTCAAACACCCCTTTAATACCCGTTTAAATTCGTTTGATTTTGTTTTTATTCAATCAACTATGTAACTTTACCTTTCAGTAATTAAAGCCGATACAAGGCAAATAAAACTATTCTTCTTTTTTCTCGAAGCCAATACCATTGTTGCACTCTTTCATCTCTTTTACTTTACCAAATTTAAAGTCCAATGGGATTCCTTCAGGAAAAGCATCACAACAAGGTATCCAACCGTCTAACAATTTATCTCTTTGATGTTTACATTCAAAACAATCTGAAATACAAATCATTAGTATTTCCTCCCAATATATTTTTCATAGAATTGCATCCATTCTTTTGATACTTTAACACCACGTTTTCTTAGAACTTCTAATTCCGCAAGTGCTTCCGCACCATCATCATAAGCAATAATACTGATACCTTCTATGTGAATTTTTGACAGTTCATCATATAGTTTTTTGACATCTTCGGATCTCATTCCGAAAATTGTCTTTGCGTGTCCACTTTCATGCCACACAGCTTCTTCTAATGTGTTTGCTATAGATAGTTTTGAATTTGCAAATATTTGATTGATTTTATCAAGAGTTTTTCCAGGAAGTATATCTGTGTTTAAAGACAATTGTAACAATCCGTTTGATAAAGGTTCAATTTGTAAAACAGGAGTTCCTTTATCATTTTTGGGTAAACTTTTTGCAACAATTTCACTAATGATGAATCCACCCTCAGATTCACATTTTGACATGGTGTCAATTATAACCTTACTCACTTCAGCGTTAAAATTTTTTCCGTATGTAACGACTTCAAAATCATCAATATCTATGCTTTTAATTATACTCTTTTCAGCGGATTTTGCAACTGCTTTCTTATTTCTCCACACCGCTTTTTGAGCAGTACTTCTGCCAAAACCATAAGCCTGTTGACGAGAACCGTCAGGAAGTAATCCTGTTCTTTTACAAAAGCTATTCAGTTCTGACTCCTGCCGTTTCAACTTGCTTGAATATTGGCTGAAATTTTTTTCTAATTTTTGTAACAGCTCTTCGTCAGAGAGGTTATTAAGAGCCTCATCACAAGCGGCAAGTGTTCTTCAAGTGTTCTTTTGGTTGCCCTGATTTTGCGTTCAAAAGCTCTTTAGAGCTTTTCTGTAAAACATCTGTAGAGCATATTTTGTCCTCCGTTTCAGGTTTTTAAGCAATTCCTTTTAACGGATCTTGGCAAAATATGCTCTACTTTTTTTACTTTTTATTTGCAGCTCTTTTTCTGCCCTAGCTTTTATTATGGAGCAATATTTGAAATAGAAGGGCGTTGATGGGGGTTAAGGTTACGCACCGCAAGCAATTGACGGGGCAGAAATCTTTTGATTTTAAAAATGTATAATACGACATACTGATAGTAGTATGTTATACTATGCAAAATATATAGAAAGTATCCCAAAATTGTATAACTGAATAAAATGTACTAAAAATAAGGATAAAATAACTTAAAGATATTGAAAATAACTACAGCATGTGCTAAAATTAGACAAAAGAAAAGGATTCGGAAAACCGAATCCTCAAATCACACACTGTGATGGTTGCCTAAGCAACGGATAGAATGAATTTTTATTTGAACTCATAGTGTAAATCCAATAAGGTAATTAGATTATCTTAATAATATTACAAAATAAATACTTTGTCAATAGAAAAGGAGGAAATTTATGAAGAATTTTAATAACGATTATTATGCAGGATTTGATATAGGAACGGATTCTGTCGGATATGCAGTAGCCGATACAGATTACAATCTTTGCAAATTTAAAGGCAATGCCATGTGGGGTGTTGATCTCTTTGAGGAGAGTAATTCAGCTGCCGAGAGAAGAACTCTTAGATCGGCACGAAGAAGAGGTTTGAGAAAAAGAAACCGTATTGAATGGCTGCAAATGCTTTTTGATGAGGAAATTTCAAAAGTTGACAATGCTTTTTTTCAGAGATTAAAAGAAAGTTGTCTGTATCTTGATGACAAATCATCAAATGTTCCGTATGCGGTTTTTGCAGACGGTAATTACACCGATAAAGAATTCCATACAGACTACCCCACAATTTATCATCTTAGAAAAGAATTGATTAAGAGCTCACAACCACACGATATAAGACTTGTATATCTTGCGTTACATCATATTATAAAACACAGGGGACATTTCTTGTTTGATAATATGGGGTCTGATTTTGAAAATGAATCCTCGTTTGAAGCTCTTTTTGACGATTTAAAACTTTACTTAAAAGAAGAATATGAAATCGAATTTGAGTGCAATGATTCGTTAAGATTTTCAGAAATATTAAAGGACAAAACATTGAAGAAAACTGCAAAATCGTCCGAATCGTACAAGCTTTTCGGTTACAGTAAAAGAAATAATCCATACGAAACCGCTTTGATAGATTTGATGTGTGGCAGAAAGGTTAAATTTTCCGATATGTTCGGTGATAAGTCGTTTGACAGTGAGGAAGTAAACGGTATTACCTTTGAAAGCGGTTATGACGATAATGAAAATACATACCGTGATTTGTTACAAGAAAAGTTTGAACTTATCGAAAAAGCAAAGGCGGTTTATGACTGGGCAATTCTTGCAGATATTTTGAACGGTGAAAAGTATATTTCATTTGCCAAAGTTAAAACATACGAAGAACATAGTTCAGATTTGAAAATGCTCAAAGATTTCGTTAAAGAGAGATGTAAATCGTTATATGGCGAAATCTTTAGAATTACAAAGGACAAGCTTGATAACTATACGGCATATTGCGGAAAGTACAAAGAAAACGGCAGAAACGGTGTGATTCAGTATCGTACAAATCAGGCGGATTTCTGCAAATATCTGAAGAAAAAGTTTGAAAAGCTTGACAAAACAGGCTATGAAGAAATGTTTGATAAGATTGAAAACGGCACATTTATGCCGAAAATTGTCGTAAAAGATAACGGCGTTATTCCTATGCAGGTGAACAGAAGTGAGCTGAAAGCAATTCTGAAAAATGCTTCAACTTATCTTGAATTTCTTAATAAAAAAGATGAAAACGGAATTTCTGTAAGTGACAAGATAGTCAAAATTTTTGAATTCAGAATACCGTATTATGTAGGTCCGCTGAATAATCACAGCCTAAAATCCTGGCTTGTCAGAAGTGATGAAAAAATATATCCGTGGAATTTTGACAGTGTTGTTGACATAGAGCAATCGGCAGAGAATTTTATAAATAATCTGACTTCAAAATGTACATATCTTCCAACGAAGGATGTAATACCTAAGAATTCTATTTTATACAGTGCTTTTACGGTTCTTAATGAACTGAATAATTTAAGACTTGACGGAAAAAAGCCTGATGTAAGTCTTAAACAGGCAATATTTAATGACTTGTTTATGACGCATAAAAAGGTCAGAAGAAAAGATTTGCTAAATTATCTAAAAAGCGAAAAAGGTGTTGCTTTTGATATTACAGGTATTGACGGTGATTTTAAGTCAAGTATGCGTTCCGCAATTGAAATGTCACAGTTTAATCTGACCGACAGCGAAAAAGAGGACGCTATAAAAGCTATAACTGTATTTGGCGATGATAAAAAACTTTTAAGAAAGCGTTTAAAAAGGCAGCTCGGTTCAAAATTATCGGATGAAGATATAATGAGAATTTCTAAACTCAAATACAAGGATTGGGGAAGATTATCAAAGGAGTTTCTTACCGAAGTTTATAATGTCGATAAAAATACAGGCGAGTTGCAATTTAACATTATCCATGCACTATGGCAGACAAATGATAATCTTATGGAGCTGCTTGGCTCAAAATACGGTTTTGAACAGAGCAGACAAAACTATCTTGACGGTATTCAGACAGGGCAAAGCCTTGAGAAAATGGTGGAGAATCTCTATATTTCTCCTGCGGTAAAACGACCTGTGTATCAGTCTTTGAAAATTATGCATGAAATCAACAAAATTCAAGGTCATGCACCTAAAAAGATATTTGTTGAGATGACAAGAAAAGACGGTGTGAAAGGTGACAAAGGCCGTAAAGAGTCAAGAAAGACCAAGCTTGTAGATTTATATAAAAAATGCGGTGAGGATTCGGGCGAACTCTGGGAATCTCTTGAAAAAACACCTGATGATGAATTTAAAAGAGACAGACTGTATTTTTACTATACTCAATTCGGCAAGTGTATGTACACGGGAGAACCGATAAATCTGTCGGAATTGTACAATCAAAACATTTACGATGTGGATCATATTTTCCCTCGTTCAAAAGTTAAAGATGACAGCCTTGATAACCGTGTCCTTGTAAAGAAACAGGTTAATGCTCACAAGGATAATACATATCCGCTTGACAGTTCAATTCGTGAAAAGATGAAAGGCTTCTGGCATTTGCTTATGGATAAAGGTCTTATTAGCAAGAAAAAGTACGAGAGGCTTACAAGGGCAACTGAGCTTACTGACAGCGAACTTTCAGATTTTATTGCAAGACAGATTGTTGAAACTTCTCAATCAACAAAAGCAGTTGCGTCACTTTTTAAAGAATTGTATCCCGATACTGAAATTGTGTATGTAAAAGCGTCAACGGTTTCTGAATTCAGACACGAATATGATTTCTTAAAATGCAGAGAAGTAAACGATTTTCACCATGCAAAAGATGCCTATCTAAATATTGTTGTCGGCAATGTGTATAACGAACGCTGTACACACAACAAGTCCATATTTATCGAAGGTTTGAAAACCAAAGCTTATAGCCTGAACAAAATGTTCAGTTTTAATACACCGAACGCATGGTCAATTGATGATAATAAGTCAATCAAAATTGTCAGAAAGACTATGAATAAGAACAATATCCGTTTTACAAGGTATGCTTTAACAAGGAACGGCGGACTTTTCAAGATGAATCCTCTGAAAAAAGGAAGCGGTCAGGTTTCGCTAAAACAGAACTCTCCGCTTTCGGATATCAGTAAGTATGGTGGATATGACAAGCCGACATCCTCATATTTTTCATTTGTGAAATATGAGGGTAAAAAGGGTAAAGAAATGCGTCGTCTTGTGGCAATTGATTCTTACATTAAGGCTCGGTATGAGGCAAACCCTGAAAAATATCTGAGTGAAACTCTTGGCTTGAAAAATCCTGTGGTTCTGATTCCCGTTGTAAAATATAATGCCTGCATTGAAATTGACGGTTTCAGAATGCATATAAGTGCCAAGACTGGTAAGCAAATTATATACAAACCAGCCATGCAGTTAACAGTTAGTTATGATACTGAAAAATATATCAGAAATGTTGTTAAGTTGAATTCCAAGCCTGAAAATTACAATATTACCGAGCTTGACAAAGTGAGTGCCGATGAGAATTTGAAGTTGTTTGATATTTTAACCTATAAAATGACAGATACAGTTTTAAAAGTTAAATTTGGTGATATGGGTGTTAAAATCGCATCTCACCGTGATGCTTTTGAAAAACTGGATATTAGAAAACAATGTTTTGTTCTTACAGAAATACTCAAAATCATACATTGTAATGCTGTTTTAGGAAATCTTACATATATTGGTGAGGGTAGTTCTTCGGGAAGAGTTGGTTTAAATTCCGTATTGTCGGAGGTTAAAGGTGTAAAGTCGATTTATCTTGTTCATCAGTCGGTAACAGGTTTGTTTGAGAAAAAGATTGACTTATTAAATATGTAAGTTATCAGAAAAGAGGAAATTTAGATGAGTTGGAGAACGGTAGTAATCACAAAAACATCCAAGCTGGATTACAGCATGGGACACCTTGTTGTGCGTGATGTTGAAAGCACGGTAAAGGTGCATATAAGTGAAATATCCGTGCTTGTTATTGAAAGTACAGCTGTTTCGGTTACTGCCGCTCTCCTTTGTGAGCTTATCAAGAAAAAAGTAAAGGTCATATTCTGCGATGAAAAGCACAATCCTCTTTCGGAACTTACGCCATATTACGGTAGTCATGACTGCAGTCTTAAAATTAAAAGACAAATTGCGTGGAATGAAACGGTAAAGCAATGTGTGTGGACTCAGATTGTAGCCGAAAAAATTAAGAATCAAGCTAAGGTTCTTGAAATATACAAACTTCCACAAAGCAGTATGCTTATGGGATATATAGATGAGCTTGAACTTAATGATAAATCAAACAGAGAAGGACATGCCGCCAAGGTGTATTTTAATGCCTTGTTCGGAAAATCATTCAGTCGCAATGACGAATGTCCTATAAATGCTGCTCTGAACTATGGCTACAGTATTGTTCTTTCCGTTTTTAACCGAGAAATTACAGCAAATGGATATCTCACACAATTGGGATTATTTCACGATAATATGTTTAATCAATACAATCTGAGCTGTGATTTAATGGAACCTTTTCGCCCGTTCGTTGATATAGCGGTAAAGGATATGAATCCTCAAAAGTTTGAAAAAGAAGAAAAAATATCAATATTCAATTTGTTAAACGATGCATTCAAAATTGACGGCAGAACACAAACTTTTATAAATGCCGTGAAAATATACTGCAAAAGTGTATTTGATGCAATAGAAGAATGTGATACCTCGCTTATAAGGTTTGCAGGAAAATGAGTTACAGATTTATGAGAATAATGGTTTTATTTGATTTGCCCGTTGAAACTCCTTTACAGAGGCATAACTACGGAAAATTCAGAAGATATTTAATTAAAAACGGTTTTATGATGATGCAGGAATCTGTGTATGTTAAGCTTGCGTTGAATCAGAATACGGCAGCGGCAATAATTGACGTTTTGAAAAAGAATAAACCGCCGGAAGGACTTGTTCAGATTTTGTCTGTTACCGAAAAACAGTTTTCAAAAATTGAGATAATTACAGGCGATTATTCAAGTGATACCGTTGACAGTGACGAAAGGTTGTTAATGCTATGAAATTTCTTTTCAAGTATATGTCGGAGCCTTTTGATTTTTCAAAAGGCAATGCGGTCACTCTTGTTATAGAAAATAAAAAACTTTTCAGACATACAATACTTTCGGTTAGTGAATGTGATTGTAATGAAATGTTTGTGTTTTCCGAAAATTTTAAGCCGCTTGATTTTTCAAAATCAGTCAAATATGTTGACAGCGTTCTTACATTTGAATTTTCTGACAGAAAAATGATGACTAAGGTAAATTCTTTTTTTGAAAATTTGTGTAATACAAAATATTTTCCGCAAATTTCAGAAATTAAAGCTTTATGTGTGAGCCTGTGCTGCGAGCTTTCTAAGGAAAATGATTATGATTTTCAGTTCTGCGAAAGTATTGAAACAATGGCATTAGTAAAATTGTTTTCATTTGCGCCTGCAGATGCCTCGGATGATAATGTCGGTCATCTTTTAAGATATTTCAAACTTATGAAAGAGTATCTTGGAATAAAGTGTTTTATTGTTCAAAATCTGCATATTTATCTTGATGACAGAGAATGTGAAAATCTTTTGGAATCCGCCGTTATGCACGGTATATATTTGCTTAACATTGAAAACTCAGTGCCGAAAGAAGTTTCTGAATACGAAAAACTTGTTGTGATTGATAATGATTTGTGCGAATTTTATTGACAATCATTATACAAATGTTATAAAATGACCTTATAGATTTGCCGTGTACAGTATAGTGGGTGCATTTTATTCCCTATTTGAGGTTTGAGAATAGTGTAAATCTATAAGGTAGTAAAACAATGATTAACACACATACGGCTTGCAGTCTGTTTGAGAATAGTGTAAATCTATAAGGTAGTAAAACTAGACAGTTTTGTGCGCCGTGTCTATACGGTTTGAGAATAGTGTAAATCTATAAGGTAGTAAAACATCTGTCATTGCTTTAATCTGCATATTGTAGTTTGAGAATAGTGTAAATCTATAAGGTAGTAAAACAATAAAAAAACATATAAGAATAAAACGGTAGTTTGAGAATAGTGTAAATCTATAAGGTAGTAAAACAACAAGAAAACATATAAGACCAAAAGCGTTGTTTGAGAATAGTGTAAATCTATAAGGTAGTAAAACACTGTATCAATAGCGGTCACGGGCTGCATTGTTTGAGAATAGTGTAAATCTATAAGGTAGTAAAACTATATACAAAATTGTATTCGGCAGCAGAGAGTTTGAGAATAGTGTAAATCTATAAGGTAGTAAAACACTGCAAGCCGTTTTGCTTGCGCGCACAAAGTTTGAGAATAGTGTAAATCTATAAGGTAGTAAAACTAGACTTTTACCCGACAACACTTCCTTGCCTTGTTTGAGAATAGTGTAAATCTATAAGGTAGTAAAACCTCAGGAATTGCTATTGCGTGCGATTTGTGTTTGAGAATAGTGTAAATCTATAAGGTAGTAAAACCTGAATTTCTGCGAGTATTTCAGCCGATAGGTTTGAGAATAGTGTAAATCTATAAGGTAGTAAAACTCACGGCAACTATATGTATTGCCTGTTATCGTTTGAGAATAGTGTAAATCTATAAGGTAGTAAAACAAAAAGCTATTGACAAGGCACGAAGTTCGTGTTTGAGAATAGTGTAAATCTATAAGGTAGTAAAACTTTGCATTTTTGAGAACTGCGAATAGTTTGTGTTTGAGAATAGTGTAAATCTATAAGGTAGTAAAACTAAATTCGTTGTAAGTGGCGACCACCTCAGTTTGAGAATAGTGTAAATCTATAAGGTAGTAAAACGAAATGCCTAAATAGGTTAGAGCCTCGTTCGTTTGAGAATAGTGTAAATCTATAAGGTAGTAAAACTTTATCTGCTTTCTTCTTAACTTCTGCAAGTTTGAGAATAGTGTAAATCTATAAGGTAGTAAAACTTGCCGTTCGCCCGCAAACCTATATGTTACGTTTGAGAATAGTGTAAATCTATAAGGTAGTAAAACTATTTTTTGTTCCGATAATGCTGATGTTTGTTTGAGAATAGTGTAAATCTATAAGGTAGTAAAACTAGTTTCCCATTTTCGTACAAGGAATCATGTTTGAGAATAGTGTAAATCTATAAGGTAGTAAAACGGATTTTGCTTCTGATGATTTGCCATAGTGTTTGAGAATAGTGTAAATCTATAAGGTAGTAAAACTGAAAAATGATAGTCAAGAGCATTTTGCGTGTTTGAGAATAGTGTAAATCTATAAGGTAGTAAAACAAAAAAACACCCCTGATGAGTGTAACCCGCGTTTGAGAATAGTGTAAATCTATAAGGTAGTAAAACGGTATTGACAAACATTGCAAAATGTGGTACGTTTGAGAATAGTGTAAATCTATAAGGTAGTAAAACATGCGTGTCAGTGATAGCTTTATGAATGACGTTTGAGAATAGTGTAAATCTATAAGGTAGTAAAACACAGCGTAACGGATGATTACGACTTTATGAGTTTGAGAATAGTGTAAATCTATAAGGTAGTAAAACTTTTATGATTGCCACTACTGCTACTACGGTGTTTGAGAATAGTGTAAATCTATAAGGTAGTAAAACTTTTGAAACGAAAACATCCGTTGTCAAAATGTTTGAGAATAGTGTAAATCTATAAGGTAGTAAAATTCATAAAAGTCACTCATATATGCAAAAGCGTTTGAGAATAGTGTAAATCTATAAGGTAGTAAAACACGACATTCACCGTATCGGTGTACCTATATGTTTGAGAATAGTGTAAATCTATAAGGTAGTAAAACTATTCAAGCGCAGAGCATGCAGCATTTGAGTTTGAGAATAGTGTAAATCTATAAGGTAGTAAAACAAATATGCGTCACAAAAATCATACCTAAATGTTTGAGAATAGTGTAAATCTATAAGGTAGTAAAACCGTGGCAGGATGTTTACGGTTGACACAATGGTTTGAGAATAGTGTAAATCTATAAGGTAGTAAAACGGTGAAAATAACCGTCTGAGAGCAGAAAAAGTTTGAGAATAGTGTAAATCTATAAGGTAGTAAAACATTAACTGCTCAATTAATGGAGGTTTGGCGGTTTGAGAATAGTGTAAATCTATAAGGTAGTAAAACCAAATTCAAAAACGCCAAAGTCCTTATTTTGTTTGAGAATAGTGTAAATCTATAAGGTAGTAAAACTACATACTGTAAAGGGCGTAATTGTAAAAGGTTTGAGAATAGTGTAAATCTATAAGGTAGTAAAACATTATCTTAATATATCACTCTCGGATGATGAGTTTGAGAATAGTGTAAATCTAATTAGAGTACAAATTTTACTCGTGGACTGTGAAAAAACAGCATTGCAAAAAACAATAAGGCACATAACCGTTATCACTTTCGGTTATGTGCCTTTTGTAGTTTAATAAGTTTGTTAAGAATACCACGATTGATTACAGTCCAAAACAGGGAAGATTTCAGTGCGTTAATTTCCAAAGTAAGTTCCACCGTGGAAGTTACTTTGGGGATTAACTATTTACTTTTTTGTTTAAGTTTGCGGTAAATATGAATTGTATAATCCGTTTTATTGTGTTATTATGTAGTAAAATAGTGTGCAACATTGGTGTTTTGAAAAAAATTATGTTGCTGAAATTAAACTTGAAATAACTGACGGGTGGCATATGGTTCGCAAAGTTGACAAAACAAAGCTTCTGACTGTTGTCGGGATAATTATATTCCTGTTTGGAGGTGCGGTGAGAATTTTTTCTCATCTTACTTCCTCGGCGGACAATTATATTGAAAATTTTGATGTTATTATCTTTTCCGGGCTTATTATAGGCTGGGGTGTGTCTGTTGCATATCGCATTGTTCAGAAGAATATACGAATCTGCCTTGTGATATCTGCGGCGCTTATGCTCTTGTGGATGGCTCTTCGTGCCATAAAATACAACAGCCCTGCCGACATCAACACATACGGACGGTATCTTTGGTATTCATATTACATAGCAATGGTGTTTTTGCCGCTTATGATGTTTTTTGCAATGCTGAATATAGGTAAGCCCGAAAATACAAATAACCGAAAATATCTTTTGATTATACCTGCCGCCGTTCTTGTACTGCTTGTTATGACGAACGATTTTCACCAGCTTGCTTTTGTATTTGAACCCGATTTTCACAATTGGAACAAACAATACAGTTACGGTCCTGTTTACTATGTAATTGTAGTGTGGATTTTTATACTTGTACTTTCGTCAATTGTGCTTTCAATAAATCGATGCAGAATTTCCGCAACACGCAAAAAGCTGTGGATTCCGATTGTAATAATTCTTGTCGCAATAATTTACACGCTCTGGAATAATCTGAATCACGGATATTCGGGACTTAGAATTTACAATGTTCCCGAGGTGTTTTGTTTTGCCTCAATTGCTTTATGGGAAAGCCTTATTCAGATAGGTCTTGTGCCGTCAAATACGGGTTACGGCGATTTTTTCAATGCGTCAAATCTTAACACTCTCATATTTGACAATGAGGGCAATGTGAAATACCGCTCCAAAAACGCAATAAATGTTTCAAAAGATGTTGTTCTGCAAAACGGTAACAGTGTTGTGATTGATGAAAATATAATTCTTAAAAAGCATAATATAAAAGGCGGTAAGGCAGTTTGGACGGAAGATATATCGGCAATTAACCGAATTAACAGAGAACTTTCGGAAGTAAAAGAGCAGATTTCGGAATACAATGTAATCTTAAAATCAGAGGCAGAGCTGAAAAAACGAAGAGCGGCAGTAACCGAACAGAACAAGCTCTATGACAGTATAACCGAATTTATCCGTCCTCAGCTTTGCGACCTTGAAAATATACTCAAAAATATTGAAAACAACAGGGGAGATATTGCGGTTAATTATGCCGGTGCCTGTGTTGTTAATGTCTACATCAAGAGAATAAGCAATCTGCTCATTATGGCAAAAAGCAGAAAAATGCTGAATGCTTTTGAGCTTGAAAACAGTATCCGAGAACTTGCCGAGTACATTTCTGTTTACGGAATTTCGTGTTCGTTTTTCAGTAATGTTTCGGGAAAAATTTCAGCCGAAAAAACTATTGCACTTTTTAAATTCATCGGGATTTTTATAAGGCATATAATGAACTGCACAGATGCGTTGCTGTTTAATTTAAAAGTCTATGACAGATTTATTGATTTAAAAATCAACTGTGACAGCAAAAATGAAATGAAAATTCCCGATGATTTACTTGACGACATTATAAAACTAGGCGGAAATGTCACCACGGAATATGACGCCGACACGCTGTTTGTGTTTGTTCGTATGCAAAGCGGAGGTGATGACATATGACATCCATCCTTGAAATGCGTTCGTTTGTTTGTGTTATATTGATGAGTGTGCAATTTGTTGTTGCCTGTGCGGCAATATACAACGCAACGCAATCTTTTCTTTATAAAATCAGGTTGTGGAAACCGATTTCAGCGGTTATAATTGCAGTAATCTCTTTGACAATGTTTTTGGTAAGCACTCATGTCTTGAGTAAAATATATTATGATAACCAAATTAATAAAATGGCTGAATTTTTTGGCAGAATGCCGTTTGCTCTGTCTGTCGGCATAACGGCATATTGTGCTGTAATGTCTGTGTACATAACGGTAAGGCTTCATCATTGCAGGAATACCGATATTACCGCAATGTCAATTAAAGAAAGCTTTGACGGCTTGCCGACAGGACTTTGCTATTTTGACGAAAACGGACTTGTTGTATTGAAAAATAACCTTATGGAAAGCATATGCCTTGAACTTACGGGTAAATCGCTTAATGTTGCAATGCCTTTCAGAGAGAAGATAAAAGAGGCTTCTCAATATGAAAATGACGGGGCATTTACAGTCAGATTAAATGACGGCAGGGTTTTCAGCTTTTCGTTGTCGGAAACGGAAATTTTTTCAAAACCGTATTTTCAGCTTGCGGCGACTGATATAACAGAGTTTACAAAGCTTACATCAACCTTGGAATATGAAATAGGCGAGTTAAAAAAGGTTAATGCCCATCTGAAAAAATACAATGAAATGGTCTGTGACCTGACAAGAGAAGAAGAAATTCTTCGCACAAAAGAGATAATTCATGACAGGCTCGGCAGTACGCTGATAACAACAAGAAGATATCTTGAAAACGGCACTCTGTCTGAAAATAACAGTAAATTACTTGAAATGTGGAAAAACAATATTTCTGTTCTGAATACCGCAGAGAATGATTGCAAAGACGAAAACTTTGCTAAGGATATTGAAAATGCCGCAAAGCTTGTCGGAATAACGCTTGAAACAGTCGGAAATCTTCCGACTGATAACAATGCGGTTGCACGGGTTCTGACTTTTGCAACAATGCAATGCCTTAACAATGCCGCAAGACACGCAAAAGCAGATAAAATGATTCTTGAAAGTCTTGACGACGGTGAAAAATATATTTTTAAATTTGCAAATAACGGCAGAAAACCGCCTCAAAAAATCAATGAGGGCGGCGGACTTTCTTCCGTAAGAAAAAAGGCGGAGCAAATCGGCGGAAGCATGAAAATATCGACTTCCGAAATTTTTGTTCTTGAAATCACAATACCGAAAAGCGAGGTGCTGCAGTATGACAAGAGTACTGATAGTTGAAGATCAGTCAATGCCGAGAACTTTATTTGAAATGTATGTAAACCAAAGCGAAAACTATACGCTTGCGGGCTCAATAAGTAATGCCGATATGACGGATTATCATTGTGAAAATTCCGATGTTGACCTGATTTTAATGGATATATGCACGTCAATGGGAGCAAACGGTCTTGAGGCGGCTGAAAGAATAAAAGCAAAGTTCCCGAAAATTAAGATAATCATTGTTACCTCAATGCCCGAATATTCCTATCTAAAGCGTGCCAAGGAAGCAGGAGTTGACAGCTTTTGGTACAAAGAGGTAAGTCCCGAACCTATTATTGAACTTATGGACAGAACAATGAACGGTGAGCGTGTGTTTCCCGACACAACTCCGAAAATTAAATTCGGCAACGCAATGAGTACGGATTTTACCGAAAGGGAGCTTGAGGTTTTGCGTGAACTGACAAGCGGTGATACAAACACGGAAATTGCCAAAAGACTTTACATTGCTCCGGGCACTGTCAAGAACTATATACAGTATATGCTTGAAAAAACAGGCTTTAAGTCAAGAACAGAGCTTGCCGTAAAGGCAAGAGAGGCGGGACTTGTAATCCTTGACGATAGAATTAACGACAAATAAATACTTTTTTCTGAATATGTGCCGTTTGGCACATATTTTTTTGCTGTTAAAACAGTATAATACAATTACAGGATATAAACTGCTCAGACGGTGAATATCTTTTGTGCAAAACGCTATCTTTGTCCGATTAATAATCAAAGACAAAGGTGCATAAAATTTATTATTTAATGACAGGAGGAAAAACTATGGAGGCAAAAGGTTCAACTTTTCTTAAAGTAACGGGAATCCTTATGATTGTATTTGGTGCTATTGCATTGGTTGTGTCAATCATCGCCATTCTCGGTATCGCCGCACTTGCAGCTTTTAACGACGGTACATACGATATGACTATGCTTTATGTCGGCGGCGTTTTCGCACTTATCAGTGCGGTTGCTGAGTTTGTTGCAGGTATTATCGGCGTTATCAACGCAAAACTTCCGCACAAGGCAAATACATGTATTGTATGGGGCGTTATTGTTGCGGTTTTGTGTATTGCAGGCGAAATTATCAGCATGATAGGCGGATCACAGTTCAATGTATTCTCTCTTATCTGCGGTCTTGCTATCCCTGTACTTTACATTATAGGCGCTGTTAAGAACAAAGCATAATTATTTTATTATTTACCCCCCTTTTTAATTACCCACCGTAAATATTTTTAGCACAAGGTCACAGCTGTCCGAACAATCGGGCGGCTGTGCTTTTTTTGTTTATGTTGTGAAATATGCCGTTTGGCACATTCATATTTTATCGCAAAATTGTACAATATAAGTGAAAGATATAGGTGAAAAGGGGTGATGTCCGTTGAAGAAAATTTTGCTCAGTGTTCAGAATAATTTGCTCAGTGAGGCTATTCAAAATGCCCTTGTAAAGAAGGGAAGATTTTGTATTGAAAATGTTTCACCGAATCAAGACGGGAAAATTCTTGATTTGTGCATTGCAGAAAGAGTTGATGTTTTGCTTATGGATGTCACAAGACTTGCCGATTCAACTATTGAGAAACGGCTTGAGCTTTGTGGAAAAGTAAAGGAATATCTGCCAAGCTGTAAAACGGCTCTGCTCTGTGACGAACAGGCATATCCCGACCTTGCCGACATGGTTAAACAGGCAAAACAATTCGGAAAAATAAGCTCGTTTTTTTATTCATCCGTAACGGCAGATTATCTTGCCGCCGCACTTGACGCACTTTAAAAAGGAGGTACTGTTTATGGGTATATTTGACAGCTTAAAAAATATGACAAATCAGGCTGTAAAAAACAATGTTTCAAAGGCCGTTTCGGGAGCGGTAAACAATGCGATGCACAAAAGCAAAACATTTGTATTTGCCGATTATCCGAAAAATGCAGATGAACTCAAAAAAATGCCGGAGCTTGACTTTTCGTCACCTCTTTCAACAGCGGCATTTGCAATGCTTGTGTTGCTTGAATATGATGAAAGTCCGGAAAACACAATAGAAATGCTTAATGTATTAAAAGGACCTCAGCCGATGAACGGAATGGATGTTCAGTTTTTGCGTGACAGAATCAAGGGCAGGGGATATATTCCTCGCTCATATTTTGAGGGTTCATCCGTGAAGAATGATTATACACCGAATGTTCCGTACAAAATAACCGTTTCCGAGTATGCATATACCTATCAGAGCGAGGGTTATGCAAAGGTTCAGGTTCAGTCGTCGGGAGCAGACTCACCTCGTCCGATTGAGCTTCGCAGAAAGGGCAATCAATGGTTCTTATGGCGTAATCTTGCACTCTCTGATATACGAACTCCGGCTTCGGTTGATCCTTGGGCGTGAAGGAGGGATTTTTATGAAAATCAAGAAAAAAGCAAAGCGTATTTCGAGTGTTGTTTTATGCTTTCTCATGCTGTTGACAACACTTCCTATGACAGCCATAACCGCAAATGCGGCGGTTCAGGCTTATATCAAATATATCGACACCGAGGTTTACATAGGAGATGTCCTTAACATTATCGTGGGAGTAAACGGCGGCAGTTCAGACGAAACCTTTACCTATCAATGGCAGGCAAAATATCCGAGCCTAAGCTGGGGGAACCTCTACGATAAAACCAACCACCCCGACTCGAAATTTTCGGGTGTTTTTACAGACCATCTTAAATTTCAGACCTACGCAGAACTTGTAGGACCCGGCTCAGGGTGGAAAGATGTTGTCTTTAGATGTAAAGTAACGGGTTCAAAGAGCGGTACTTTTTATTCGGGAAAATGTAACTTTCCGGGACTTCTTGAGAAGACAGAAATTCCTACAATTGGATTTTTAGGCTTGGAGAAACCTGAACAGGGAAAAATCCCCTCAACAACGGCAACTCCGATAAACAGCACTTATTACAGCTTTGATTATATTGAGTGGTATAAGTACGAAAACAACAAAATTAGCAGAAAGCTCGACAGCGGAGAAACTTTTGACAGCGGTATGTATTGTTGTCAGCTATACTTTAATATGAACAAAGGATATGCGGTTGACAAAGACGCAGTATGCGGTTTGTACAATGGCGACAGTCAGGCGACAATTCTTCAGGATGAAACCACAGGTCAATATTATATTTGGGCATATTACAATGTTCCATATGAATCGCCATCATTTACACATCAGTTCCCTGAGGCAGAAATTATGATTATGAAAGGCAAAGAAGAAATTATATGGGTTGCTGCCAAAAATGCCGCAAGCTATCAGTGGCAGATGAAAGTAAAGAGAAGAACACCCACCGGTATAATAAGAATGTGGAAAAACATAGATGACGACTCATCTACATTAAACCAGTTTTCCTTCAAGGGTACAAAATCAAATACTTTGAGAATCAGACCGAATACGGATTTTGATGAAACTCAGTTCAGATGTGCTGTTACGGGTAAAAACGGTGATGTTATTTACAGTGAATCGGTTAAAGTTACGCAAAAGTTTAATGCATGCATTATAATAGATTTCAGAACGGGCGGCTCACCGGATGACACTATTACTGTTAAGTTTGATAAATACACTCCTGGTGGCGTTTATAAGAGTAGCTTTACAGATGAAATTGTGCACAAAAATGCAACTCTGTATTATTATCAAACAGGTACAGGTAAATATGTCATTACCGTAAGCAAGCCGCAATGCGTGACACGGGTATATGAAGTGAATGTTGATAAGAAAGATGTTAACCTTGATGTAAACATTACTGTTCCGTATGATGTCAATATGGATGGTGTTATTAATGTTGTGGACGCAACCTTGGTTCAAAAATATATTGTCGGGCTTGAAGAATTTGACGATTACACTCTTAAAATTGCAGACACAAACGGTGACGGCACAATATCAGTTATTGATGCTACAAATATTCAGAAGAAAATCGTGAATCTTTTGTAAAGGAGAAAGTTTATGGGACTATTTGAAAAGAAATATTGTGACCTTTGCGGTGACAAGGTAAACGCCCTCACAAGGCAAAAGCTTTCAGACGGTTATCTTTGCAGCGACTGTAAGCACAAGCTCAGTTCGCTTTCATCAGGCTGGAAAAACAGAACATTAGCAGATGTTAAAGCTCATCTTGAACAGCGTGAACAGAACAGACAGAAATATTCGGCATTTGTTCAGTCGGCAAGTGCCGGTACAAACGAAAAGCTTGTTGTAGATTTTAATAATAGGAAATTCTATTTTACAATAGGCAGAGATTTCAAAAACAGCAATCCTGAAATTTTTGATTTTTCACAGCTGCAGGACTTTTGGCTTGAGCTTGGATATACAACTCTGCAGGATTCCGACCGTGACGGAATTCCTGATGAGTATGACCGCTATGATAACCGTCAGGGCAGGAACAGCGGTTTTGGCAGTCAGTTTGATACAACAAACTCATTTTCGGGGCAAAACGGTATGCTTGATGTTCCGCTTGCGCTTCAGCCGTATGTTCGTGATACAAACACATCGTCATCACCGCAAAGAATATCTTCTTTAAAAGCAAAATTCATCGTAAATCATCCGTTCATAACCGATATATCAATGTATGTTGATTCGTCAATCGGTACTGTAAGGAATGAGCTTATGAGAGCGTTTGATGACGGAATGCAGTTAATGAGACTGTGTGAACAAATAAGGAACGGTATGCAGAACAATATGGGCTATCAGCAAAGCGGAATGTCCATGCAGAACAATATGGGTTATCAGCAGAACGGAATGCCCATGCAGAACAATATGGGTTATCAGCAAGGCGGAATGCCCATGCAGAACAATATGGGTTATCAGCAAGGCGGAATGCCCATGCAGAACAATATGGGTTATCAGCAAAGCGGAATGCCCATGCAGAACAATATGGGATATCAGCAAAGCGGAATGCCCATGCAGAACAATATGGGTTATCAGCAGAACGGAATGCCCATGCAGAACAATATGGGCTATCAGCAGAACGGAATGCCTATGCAGAGCAACACAGTAAATCAGCAAGTTTCACAGCCGTTTACTCCGCAAAATGCTGCGGCAATTGTTTGCTCGGCTTGCGGATATAAGCCTGACGGCAATCCGCCGAAATTCTGTCCGTTCTGCGGGGCTGCCATGACATAACCGATATGACTTTACGGTCGTTATTTCATAATATTTCCAAACGAAAAATGCGTGTAAAAAAAGAAATTATATCCGTGAGCTATTCAAAAAATCATTCAAATTTTGACTACTGCTGTTCTTTTTATGTGCGAAAAAAAGGTGTAAATTTCCTTTTTGACGCTATCTGCAAATGCGGTTATATCGCTTTTGAAAATGTTTTGATCGACGAAACGGATATGAGACTGCTGTGTGACACCACCGAAGACGCATTGGAAATTCTGAAAAAATATAATCCAAAAAACAAAGGACTGACAGTCGATGACGCCACGGTTACAATCGTTGAAATCATATTTTCCGACAAAAACAGTATGTCGGTCAGTATGACGGAACAAACCTTGGATTCGCTCGAAAAAGCGTTCTTTGCCCTTGCTGAAAAATATTGCAAAGATGTTTAATCTCTAAAAATAATTGAAAAGCAACCCTATGAAAACAACTCCCACGGTAAAATAATCGTGGGGTTGTTTTTTCTGTAACAGAAAATGAGTGCATTTTTTCTTGCCATTACCGTAGTAATTGTTTATAATTAAGGTATGACAATAAAAGAAGGCATGAACAATGCAAACGATAGATGAGGCACTAAACAAACTGAAAAAATCTGATTTTCGCAGTCGGTTTCATTTAAAGCAAAAGGACATTGACTATATTAATGAAAAGGGAATGAATAAAATCCGCTCCCATGCAGAAGATTTTGTCAGAACACGGCTTGCGCCAAAATATATTCCGAATGACGGAAAGCAAACACCCATGAGGGGACACCCTGTTTTTATCGCACAGCACGCCTGTGCCTGTTGTTGCAGAGGGTGTCTTAACAAGTGGTACAGAGTTGCAAAGGACAAACAGCTTAACGAGGTTGAACAGCAGAAAATTGTAAATCTGCTTATGGCTTGGATTGAACGAGAATACAACAATTATAATTCCAATAAAGAATGATGGATAAGGGCAAAAAGATGAGTGATAAATTAAGCGTGTTAAAAGATTACTTCGGACACGATTCTTTCAGAGACGGACAGGAACAGATAGTTGACGCTTTGCTTGACGGCAGAGATGCACTTTGCATTATGCCCACAGGTGCGGGCAAGTCTATGTGCTATCAGATTCCCGCATTACTTTTTGACGGGGTGACAATTGTTGTGTCACCTCTGATTTCGCTTATGAGGGATCAGGTCGGCTCACTCGTTCAGTCGGGAGTTCCTGCGGCATATATAAACAGCTCGCTTTCATATCCGCAATTTCTGCGAGTGCTTTCAAATGTTGAACACGGAAAATACAAAATCATCTATGTTGCACCCGAAAGGCTGTTGACTGACGGATTTCTCGACACCTGTAAAAAGATAAAAATCTCAATGGTTGCAGTTGACGAGGCTCATTGCGTTTCACAATGGGGACAGGATTTCAGACCGAGTTACCTCAAAATTATTTCATTTGTTGAAAGCCTTGCAAATCGTCCGATTGTCGGAGCATTTACCGCAACGGCTACGAATGATGTAAAAGAAGATATAAAGAAAATTCTCAGGCTTGAAAATCCGTTTGAAATTACAACGGGATTTGACCGCCCTAACCTTTTCTTCGGTGTAATAAAGTCATCGTCAAAGGACGAAAAGCTTATTGACCTCATTCGGGAGCGTAGCGACAGGTCGGGAATTGTCTATTGTGCAACCCGAAAAAATGTTGAATCTGTCTGCGAATTGCTCTGCGATAACGGCTTTTCGGCGGCAAGATACCATGCAGGTCTTGATGAGTACGAACGCAGGAAAAATCAGGAGGATTTTGTTTTTGACCGAAAAAATATTATGGTCGCAACCAATGCTTTCGGTATGGGAATTGACAAGTCAAATGTTACATATGTAATTCATTACAATATGCCGAAAAACATTGAAAGCTACTATCAAGAGGCAGGACGGGCAGGTCGTGACGGCGGTGAGGCAGATTGTATTTTGCTCTACAGTCCTAAGGATGTTCGCCTAAATCGCTTTATGATTGAAAATTCCGAGGGCAACGATGAGCTTACAATTGAAGAAAACGAGCAAATTCGTGAGCGTGATTTTGAACGCTTAAAATATATGACCTTTTACAGCACAACAAACGATTGTCTGCGTGGGTTTATTCTGCGGTATTTCGGCGGTGAAAAAAAGGCTTACTGCGGAAAATGCTCCAACTGTCTTTCTGTTCACAAGCTTGTTGATGTCACAATTGACGCTCAAAAAATTATGTCGTGTATTGCAAGAACAGGACAAAGGTACGGCAAAACCGTGATTTGTGATGTGTTAAAGGGCAGTAAAAGCGAGAAAATTCTAAAAGCTGAGCTTAACAATCAGTCAACCTACGGAATAATGAAAGAGGTTACGGCAAGGCATATTTTCGGCACAATTGACTTTCTTGCCGAAAAGGAGTATATTTCAGCCGACAATGAAACCGAGGTTCTAAAACTTTTGCCAAAGAGCAGAGATGTGCTTTTCGGGCGGGAACGGCTTGTGATGAAGAAAGTTGAAAACTCCGAAAAGGTTGTCAAAACGCACCGCCCCGAAGTGCCTGTTAATTCCGATTTACTTGATGCGCTCAAGGCTTTGCGAAAAGGCATTGCATCCAAAAAGAGCGTTCCTGCCTATGTTATTTTTACCGATGCAACGCTGATTGATATGTGCAAAAAATGTCCCGAAACACCCGATGAAATGCTTGAAGTTTCTGGTGTGGGCAGAACAAAGCTTGAAAAATTCGGAAAACAATTTCTCGAAGAAATCGCAAAATTCAGATAACTTCATATACTGTTAAGGATGAACGAATTTGTTTGTCCTTTTCTTTTTCAATTTTCAAAATTGTATTGAAATAATTAGTACAAAGTGGTACAATAGTTACAGAGAGATAACAGATTGGAGGCATTTGTATGGCTGACATATTTGATTACATAAGTCGGAGAGGCGATTTGACATTTGAACAGGACGGTTTTAACGAGCTTGACGCACTTGTGCTTTCACGGCTTTCATATCTTCCTTTTGACGGTGCGGTATCGTCCTGTCTGTTTGATGAAATTACCCTTGAACAGGCGGCAATGCGTGTGTTTGCAACCGATGATTACGAGAAAAATTTATTGTGGAAGGGTGATGCCGACCTTTTGAGAGCGACGGCAGAGAGCAAGAGATTCGGCAAAATTCTTGTTTCGGGGTATGTAAACGAGGTTGAGTCCGATGTGAGTATGCAGTTTTCCGCAATCACTTTTGAATTTCTTAAAATGAATTATTTTATTTCATACAGAGGAACGGACAATTCTCTTGTCGGCTGGCAGGAGGACTTCAATATGTTCTTCACATTTCCGTTGCCGTCACAGAAAAAGGCTCTTGATTATTTTGAAAAGGCAGTCCGTATGCTCAACGGAAAATTCATTCTGGGCGGTCACTCAAAGGGCGGAAATCTTGCGGTTTATGCAGGTGCTTTTACCGATGAAAATTCAAGAAATCACATTGATTATATTTACAATTTTGACGGACCGGGGTTTTCTCTTGACAAAATCAGGGATAGCGGATTTTATGAAATTGACGACAGAATCTACACCTTTGTTCCGCAGTCAAGCATTTTCGGCATGATGTTTGAGCATGAGGAGAGCTACACAATTGTAAAGAGCAATCAAAAAGGTTTTCTTCAGCACGATATCTATTCATGGGAGATTGAGCAGAACAGGCTTGTCAGGCTGAAAAGCACTACAAATTTCAGCGTTTTCTTTGACCACACGCTGAAAGAATTTGTTGAATCGCTGACAATTGCTCAAAGACGGGAGTTCACAAAAGAGGTTTTTGCCCTTTTGTCGCTGACCGAAACCGCAACATTTAATGAGATGCTGAAAAATCCGCTTAAAAACACGGGAACAATCCTAAAATCCTTTGCAGGTCTTGACAGCAAAACAAGAAATATGCTTCTGAAAACAATCTTCGCATTCGTTAAAAGTGCAAAAAACAATTTTTCCGACATAACAGGCGGTCAGAACAAAATTACCGTCAGTTAATTATAAAAAAGCTCATATATGCTCCGATACTTTTTAGCGTCGGAGCATTTTCTTTGCAAGAAATCATTTGTCAAGACGAAATTCCCGTTTTGTCAATTGGCACTTTTGGAATTTGTATTGTCAGTCTTGAAAATTTTTCATAATATACAAAAATCCCGACACGGTGTATGCTGTGTCGGGGTTTTTATTTTGCTTTTTAAATGTCAATCGTCAGTTCAACGGGACAATGGTCAGAACCTAAAATTTCGGTATGGATTTTTGCACCGTCAAGCTTGCTTTCAAGAGCTTTTGAAACGATAAAATAGTCAATACGCCAGCCCGCATTTTTTTCACGAGCCTTGAATCTGTATGACCACCACGAATACACGCCCTCTGTATCGGGATAGAAATAGCGGTAGGTGTCGATAAAGCCGTCATCTAGCAACGCTGTCATCTTTGAACGCTCTTCATCGGTAAAGCCTGCATTTTTACGGTTGGTTTTCGGATTTTTCAAATCAATTTCTTTGTGTGCAACATTCAAATCACCGCACATAATAACCGGCTTTTTTTCTTCAAGTTTTTTCAGATATGCCTTGAAATCATCTTCCCATTTCATTCGGTAATCAAGCCTTTTCAGCTCGCTTTGCGAGTTTGGAGTGTAGCAGGTGACAACAAAGCAATTGTCAAATTCTGCCGTGATAACTCTGCCCTCATGGTCGTGTTCGTCAATGCCGATCCCGTAACATACATTCAAAGGCTCTTCCTTTGTGAACATAGCCGTTCCCGAATAGCCTTTTTTGTCGGCATAGCACCAATACTGATGATATCCTTCAAGCAAGAGGTCAATCTGTCCCTCTTGAAGCTTTGTTTCCTGAAGACAGAAAATATCTGCGTCAACATCTTTAAAAAAGTTCTCAAAGCCCTTTGTAACACAGGCACGAAGTCCGTTTACATTCCACGAAATCAATTTTTTCATAATTTACTCCCGTACACACAAAAGGGAGCAAGCATTGCCTGCTCCCAAATTGCCAATTTGTTAATTATTCTTCTGCGGAAAATTCGTCCTTGCCTACACCACAGAGAGGGCATACCCAATCCTCGGGTACATCTTCCCAAGCTGTGCCTGCATCAACGCCGTTGTCGGGATCGCCGATTTCAGGATCGTAAACATATCCGCAAACATCGCATACATATTTCATACTATCAAATCTCCTGTTCAAAGTCTGTTGTGTAATCGGTTAGTTGTTGGTCATACGATTATCAAGCTGACTTTTTTGATTTTTTATTTTTTAATGATTACTTAAAGTATCTGTTAAGAAGACCTCTAAAGCCTGCGCCGTGTCTTGCTTCATCCTTTGCCATCTCGTGAACTGTGTCATGAATAGCGTCAAGGTTCTGAGCCTTTGCACGCTTTGCAAGGTCAAACTTACCTTCGCAAGCACCTGTTTCTGCATCTACACGCATCTGAAGATTCTTCTTTGTGCTGTCCGTAAGAACTTCGCCCAAAAGCTCTGCAAACTTGGCAGCGTGTTCAGCCTCTTCAAAAGCATACTTTGTAAATGCGGCAGAAACCTCGGGATAGCCTTCTCTGTCTGCAACTCTTGCCATTGCAAGATACATACCGACTTCGCTGCATTCTCCCTCAAAGTTAGCTCTGAGATCCTTGAGAATATCTTCGCTTACGCCCTGAGCAACGCCAACCTCGTGAACTGTTGCGAAAGACGCCTCCTCGTCCATCTGCTTAAATTTTTCCTTCGGTGCCTTACAAACAGGGCAAGCCTCGGGAGCTTCGGGACCTTCATAAACATAACCGCATACTGTGCAATACCATTTCATAATTACTTCTCCTTTGTAATAAATATTAGTGTACTTCTGCCGAACATTTAGGACATATGCCGTAGTAGATAACAAATCTGTTTTCTACCTTAAATCCCTCTTCGGCAAGCTGTGACTCAAGGTCATCAGCATTTTGATTGTCTTCAACATCAATAACTGCATTGCATTTGTTGCAGACAAAGTGGGGGTGCGGCTCTGTGTTGCCGTCAATACGCTCCTCACCGTTTACATTGCATATAACGCTGACCTTTCCTTCATCCTTAAAAAGAGCAATGTTTCTGTAAACCGTGCCAAGACTAAGGTCGGGAATTTCGGGCTTTAATTTATCATAAACCCAGCGTGCGCTCGGATGAGTGTCCGTACCGCACACAGCGTTGTAAATTGCATTGCGTTTTGAGCTGAAATTTCTTTTTGCCATAATTCATAAATCCTTATGCAATATTAGTCAGTACCGATTGACCAAAATCAGTAATCAGTATTAACTTTGGCTATATTCTATCACGCAGATGTTTAATTATATTTACAATAAAGAATTATAGATAAAAAATCTTGCACAAAGAATTGGGAGGAAATATAGTGAAATCAAACAAAACAGTAAAAATTATCATTTTTACGGCACTTTTCCTGTCTGTAGTAATTTTAATATCGGTAATGACAGGTGCAGTAAAAGAAACAACGGCTGATACCGACAGCGTAAAACTGCCCATAATAATGTATCACTCACTTTTAAAGGATGAAAAACTGCAAAATGACTACACCGTTTCGCCGACTCTTTTTGAAAACGATTTAAAATATCTTGCCGAAAACGGCTACACAACCGTTGTTGTAAAGGACCTTACCGATTATGTTTACGGCAAAAAATCATTGCCCGAAAAATGCATTATGCTGACCTTTGACGACGGCTATTATAATAATTATTATTATGCACTCCCTTTGCTCGAAAAATACAACTGCAAGGCGGTCATATCTCCGATTGCGTCAGTGTCCGAAAAATTCACCGAAACCAAGGATATTTCCGTGACCTACGGTCATATAACTTTTGACGATATGAAAGAAATGTCCGATTCGGGCTATGTTGAAATTCAGAATCATTCGTACGATATGCATTCTTTGAAATCACGAAAGGGTGTTTTGCCAAAAGCGGGGGAGAGTGACGAAGCATATAAATCTATTCTTACGGAAGATGTTGTCAAAGCTCAAGGCTTGCTTGAAAATGCAACATGGAAAAAACCGACCTGCTTTGTATATCCGTTCGGTGCAAAAAAAGACCTGACCGAAAAGCTGATAAAAGAAATGGGCTTTTCGTGTACACTAACCTGTACGGAAAAGCCCAATATAATTACTAAAAATCCCGACAGCCTCTATGAGCTGGGACGATATCGCCGTGACCGCAACGAGTCAATGCAGAATCTTCTTATCCGAATTGAAATGCAGTCATAATATTTATACGGCAGATTTTTCAGCCTTGGCGTTTCTTACAAAAGCCTCGCACAAAGCTATGAAGATGAAAAACAGCGGAGTTGTAATCGGCTGATAAAGGTTTACAACAGACTGAACAGCATAGCAGATAACAGCCGAAACGCACGCAATCAGCATCGGATTTTCCTTTGCATACTTAACTGCGTTCTTAATCGTACCGCACACAATGGCAAGATAGGAGAGAAGTCCCGTAATTCCGATTGTGATAAGGTAGTTTAGATATTCGTTATGGGCGGCATTTGTTGAGCTGTCACCGTATTTTGAAAGGTCATCAAAGTACGGACTGAATGCGGAGTAGAACATATCCGGACCTACGCCGAACAGCTTTTCAATAAATGAAGCGTCGCCGAAAATCCATATCGACCTTATCCACATAAAGCCTCTGTGGGTACCCCATATATCGTTAAAGCGGATAATTCTTTCAAAACTGCCGAGGTCGGTTTCCGTGTCAATACAACTGAAATAAACCATAATTCCTATCATGGCAACAGCACAAAGTCCGAATACAACGGCAAGAGCAATCGGCACGGCTTTTGAAATTGTGATGTTTGGTTTTTTGTAATCAATAAGATACAAAATCCCTGTAATAACGGCACAAGCTGCAAGCAATATCCAGCCGATGCCTGAGAAAACGAAAATCTCCTGAAACTTATCAAAGCCCTTGCTTTTGTCGCCAAAGCAGAGCGAGAACAATCTGAGTAGCTTTGCAAACAACAGCATAACTGTTGCCGAAAGGAAAAATCTTTTAAGTCTGACAAGGCTGTTTGAAAACCATACAAGGTAAATAATCATAAATACAGCCATGCCGAGAATGCCCGAATCGCTGTCGGCAGTCATAAGAGCCGCAAAGCCAAATCCTGTTGCAATAAGATAAATTGCCCTGAGCAAGGTTTTCTCCGTGATAACTGACATTGCAATCATAACAGGCATAGCGATGCAGATGTAGCTTGAAAGCAGATTTTTGTTGCCGATTGTTGAAGTGAAGTCGGTAATAGTCTGTTGGTCGGTGAGAAGAGTAAACATCCCGAGAGGATCAATATAGAATGAGTTAAGCACCGCAAGTGCATAAACTATCATTGAACCGAACGCAAGCGCAACGAATATGTATTCAAAATATTTAAAGCACCTTGTAATCATAAAATATGCTGCTGTGTAAAATGCCATGAGCACAAGACCGTTGTTTCGCCCCTGAGTACCCAGAAGTGCATCCAAAGGGTTTGCAGCCAACAGCGTTGAAATGACATTTATCCCGAGGAATACAATAAATGCCCAGTCCATAAACGAAAGCTCTTCATACAAATGCTTTGGTTTAGGTTTTTCAAGCTTTGGGTCTTCCGGCGGTTTATCAACGCTTGCGGTCATAATAATAAGAAATTCCGCAATAACGAGAATACCCGTCAATATAATGAAAAAGTAATACTTATCGTGCCTGATGTTAAAATATGCGTCCGTGAAAAACAACGGAAAAAGCGTGAACATAATAAGCAGATAATAGTTTGTGAGCGCCTGCTGTACCGAATATTTTTCTTTGGGTTTGGCAGGCGGATTTTTATGCTTTGCAGAAGTCATAATAAAATAACCTTTCAATATAATGTACTTCAATTTTATAACGCACACACGATGTTGTCAAGAAATAAAGTAAGTTGAAAGCTCTGATTTTCGACTTGTTTCGATTGGCATATGCTTGCAAAAGAACAATAATTGCATATTTTTCGGCACTTTTATTCCCAAATTAATACTTGTGGAGAAATTAGTATTGTATTTATCTCCGTAAAATGGTATAATTCCCCTTGAGATGTATTTCCATATTTGCAGGACAAAGACTTTTGTAAAAAATTGTTTATGAATTTATCTATTTGCAGATTGGGTGGTTTTATGAAAAAATTAGTTGTTTTTGGCTTTGACGGCACTCTTGCCGACACAGCCCCCGGAATTTTATATTGTTTCAATACAACAGCAGTTGCAATGGGCTATGAGCCTGTTGAACACAGTGCACTCTACGGAGTAATCGGCGCACCGCTTGAATACGGATTTAAAACGCTCTTTAATATGAGTGATGACGAAATTGAATATGCCGTAAAGAATTACAGCAAGCTTTATTCCCAGAAAGGAAAAGAGATGTTCACCGTCTATGACGGAATTTATGACGCTCTTCGTGAACTCAAGAAAAGCGGTTTTAAGCTTGCAATAGCAACTCAAAAGCACAGAATGTTCACGACGGATATTCTTGAAACCTACGAGGCGTCGGATGTTTTCGACGCAGTATGTGCAACAGATGTCGGTACAAACCTCACAAAGAGTCATCTGCTTTTGCAGGCGTGTGAGCAGACAGGAGTTTCCGTTGAAGAAAGTATCCTTGTCGGCGACAGCACAATCGAGGCAAAGGGTGCGGAAGAAATAGGTATGGACTTCCTCGCTGTGCTATACGGCTGGGGCTTTAAAACCAAGGAAGAAACCGAAGAGTACAAATGCGTTGGCACAGTGTCATCTCCGGCAGAAATCTCTCAAAAAGTCATGGCACTCTGATTACGGTTAGTGCGTGTAAAACAGTGCATAAATAGGATTAAAATTGTAATTTTCCAAAAACAAATCGGGCAGTCATAACGATTGCCTGATTTTTTTATGCAAATTTGATTCTGTATAATAACAATGATACAACGATATACTTTTGCTTGTAAACGGGATGATTGATAAACAGAAATATGATAGTACGGAATTGATATTGTTAATTGCTTTTACATAAATTTTAAAAGTTAATTTAAATAATATTGAATTTTCACATATTGTATGCTAAAATAAAAATGCCAAACAAAAATTTAATTTTAAGTTCACCTAAGTGTGTATTTTTATTTCGGTAAAAATACAGGCTTTACTTTTCACACCTTATAAGTGAAATATTGTGTCGCAACAATCAAAGCTATGTATTTTTCGTGCGTAGCTGAAGCTACGCACTTTTTGTTTTATGCGAAAAATATTTGCTTTTTTGAAAAAATCGAAAAAATTTGAAAAATTTTAAAATTTTTTCGGATTTTATAAAATCAAAAGCCGTTTTAAATTGTCTATATTATGAAAGGAAATGAGAGGAGGTTATTTTATGAACATTTCCCACTTAGTAGAGAAAATTAAAAAGGGAGATAACAAATCATTTGAAAAGCTCTACAAGCTTACAGAGCGTGAAGTGTGGTTTACTTGTATCAGCTTTTTAAAGAACGAAACAACCGCACAGGACATTATGCAGGAAACTTACATAACGGCTTTTTTAAAAATCCAATCTTTGGAAAAATCATCACAAATCAGAAGTTGGCTTAACAGAATTGCCGTTAATAAGTGCAAAAATTATTTGAAAGGTAAAGGTGAAATCCAACTGGACGATGAAATTTTTAAAAATCAGGCAATAGTTGACGAGCGTATATCAATTCCCGAAGAATACATTTCAGACAAGGCAAAGAGAGAAATTATTCTTTCGATTATGCAGGAAGTACTGTCCGATGTTCAGTATCAGACAGTGATTATGCACTATTTTAATGAAATGACTGTTGATGAAATCGCAGAAGTCTTTGAATGTTCAAGGGGTACTGTGCTTTCAAGGCTCAATTATTCAAGGGCAAAGATGAAAACCGCAATTGAAGATTACGAAAATAAAAGCGGTGACAAGCTTCACGGTGTTGTATTTGTGCCGTTCTTTACAACAATTTTCAAGGAAGAAGCAAAGAGCCTTGCAGTACCGAACATTACAATCAAGCTCCCGAACGGACAGACACTTGCAACCTCTGCAACAAAAGGCATTGCAACAGGTGCAAAGTCAACAGTTTCATCTATCGTAAAGGCAACAGCAACTGCGACAGTAAAAACAAAGGTAATTGCCGTTGTCTGCGGTGCTACAATACTTGCAGGCATATCAGCAGTCGGCATAAGCATTCTTGCAGGCTGTAACGCTGAGAAAGAACCGACAGAACCGTCAGTAATATCTTCAACCGTACAGACATCAACTGTTCCAACAACTGTACCTAAGACTACAGTACCAAAGGCAGTTAAAGATTTGGTAGACAAGGGTGAAATCAAAGTCGACAAAGACGGCAACATCACAGACAAGAATGGTAAGAAAGTCGAAGTAAAAGACGGTAAGGTAGAAGTAAAAACCGATGATGGTAAGACAGTTACAGTTAAGGTTGACGATGTAAAAACTACAGTATCTAACAAAAACAACAGCAACAAGGGTAACACCGAAAAGAAAGAAGATACTAAGTCAAATACATCAAAGAAAGACAACACTTCAAAGACAAATACATCTGATAACGACAAGAAGCCAGCTAAGCCAAGCAACTCTTCAAGTAATAATCAGAAGCCAGCGTCTAAGCCGAGCAACTCTTCAAGTAATAACCAGAAGCCAGCTAAGCCAAGCACTTCTTCAAGTACTGTAACAACTACAGAAAAGCCAAAGCAGAAGGTATGGGTAGATGACTACAAAACAGTACACCACGATGGTTATTGGGAAGTAACAGGCTCTCATGAGGAACCAGTATATGGTTGGGTAGGTTACAATGTATGTAATGACTGCGGTATGAAAATGAAAGATGCTGACCAAGAAGAAGAACACCTTACTTGGGAAGCGGATCATGGTGGAAAAGGTTCTTACCATTATGTGGAAGAGTATGTACAGACAGGCACAAAAACAGTAGAAGACAAGGAATGGGTAAAACCTTGGGATGAAAAGGTTGAATCAGGCGGTCACTATGAGTACAGATGATTAAATTTGATAGCAAGTATAAATCCTTAAAATAATTATTGGGAAGAGAGGGTTCTTTATGAGCCCTCTTTTTCTATGCTAAAAATAAATATTATACTAAAGAAAGTATTTAACTTAGTTATAATATATGTCATAATATAAACATATTAAAGGGGTATTTATATGAAAAGTTATAACCCTCGAAGAGGGTAGTTATGGTATGGGAATGCTCTGTAATCAACAAAATAAAAAAAGAGGTTAAGCATTAGAAAAAATTGCTTAACCTCTTTGTTGTTTTAATAATAAAAAATCTTTTGTGTTACGATGTAATAAATTTTAAAAATATATTATCTTGTTTCCTTGAAAATCGGCAGGCAAACTAAAATGACAGTAAGTTTGACTGCATTTTATCTTGTTTTAACTTAATTCAAAATTACTCAACTGAATTTTTGAAATCTCAAAAACCCAGTGCTTAAGCCACTTTTAAGGCGTTTTAAGTAATTTTGGCAAAAAATAAAAGGCGGTTAAAAAACCACCTTTTTTGGTGCGAATGTTCATATAGGATTTGGTAAAATACAGTTTTACCGATAGTCGAACATTATATTCAAATAATAATCCGCACATTCGCAATTCGATTTTGTTTTTCGTATAATGAACTTACTAAAATCAAGGAGGTTTTAATATGAAAACAATTTTTGAAAATAGCGGTGGTACTTATACGCAGGTCGGCAACTATTTATTGCCTAATCTTTCGTTATCGGCGGAAGAAAAAGAAACGAATATCGGTGTATGGGCAATGAGGCACAAACGATATTTGAAACAAAATCATAAAGTGCGTTACTACAATTTGCTGACAAGCGGTAAGCTCGATTCATACCTTGCTGACATCGAAGAACAGGCTCAAAATCTTTTTTCTCGGTTGGTAAAAGACCTTGCCGAAAAAGAAAATGTTACGGAAAAATTGAAATCGGATAACCCAATGTTATGGGTGCAAAAGATGAACAACATCCGCAATCAAGCAACAGAAATTGTTAATGAACAAGTAATATACAACTAAAAACAAGGCACAGCCGACGGAATATTTCCAGAAAGCTGTGCCTTGATTTTATTAAGATGTATAATCTTAGCGAGCAGACCATTTGGATATCCAAACGGTAATTTGCCCGCTTTTCACACAATCTCAGCGAGCAGACCAATTATGGACAGGTTGTCCAAATTGGTTACTTTCGCTTTGTTGTGAAACAAGCGGTGTGTTCGGACAGCTACACTACCAAACACATCGTTAGGGACACCCTAAGACCTGATTAATGATTAAAAGAAAACACGGCAGAGAACAAGTCTATACCGTGTTAGTTCATTATTTCTTTTTAAACAATAAGTATCTGTTTTTTAGAGCGTCTTAATAGTTCTCCTCAAAATTTTCCACTTGTTCCATAACCTTATTAAAAACTTCGGGGCTATACTGTGGCGGATAACCATTCTTAACCAAACAAATCTTAATACGAAGTTTTAACTGGTCACGCACATTCTGATTGTTAAGCCAGTCAGCATAAGAAGATTCGTCATCAATAATTTCTTTAACTTTTTTGGCAAGATATTTACACTTCTCGTTTACAACTATGCCGTCCACTTTTTTGTCAGTTCCATATTCAAAGTTGTATCGGTCTCGAAGACTGATTAAAATATCATAGAACGCTTTTTCCTCGAAAGTTAATCCGAGTTTACGGAAGCTCTCTCGGTTTTCATTCATTTGGCGTAGAATATCCAACGCTTGTTCGGTAGCGGCTCTTATAATATCGTCAGAGGCTATATTCTGCGTCTCTCCGGCTTCTTCTGCTGTAAGGTGTTTGCGCCTTTCGTGATACTCGGCAATTGTCTTTTCAAGCATTTCTTGGAATGTCTTTGCCGCTAACTGATTGACCTTGCTAAACTCATTAATCTGCTTTCGAAGCATTTTAATAAGCAATTCTAATTTTGTAGCGGGCATTTTAACATCAGATAATTTCTCAAAATATTCAGGAGAAAAAATATCTTCTTCCTCACCGCTTTCCAAAACGCTTTCAACTTGATTGTATCTTAACGCTTCTTCCACCATTTTAGAAACAGCACGGTTCATAGTATCTGTATCAACTTCGCTTGTACCACTCATTTTACGGACAAAACCTGCGATTGCCATAAAGCACTGAGCCAAAGCCGACTCATCTTCTTTGAGATTTCCGGAAGGTTGACAGATGTCAAAAGCTCCTCTCATTCGTTTAACGGTTTTCAAGAAATATGTTTTGAATGACACTTGATATGAGCCGCCATTGCCCTCGGTATTCAGGAGTTTTGTTGAGAGAAAAACATATTCCGCAGCTTTTGAAAGCAACTTATACCTTTCTACCGGATCACAGTTTGGATTTAGAAACGGCGTCAAATCATAACCGGTAAACTGGGATTTTAATATTTCAAGTTCTTCCCTAAACACAGAGGTTGCCTGCTCTACATCGTCGGAAGTAGGCGCAACAGAATTGTTACCGCCGTAAACTTTCATAGCTTCACGCATATTATTGCGAATACCGATATAGTCAATAATCATACCATAATCCTTACCCGGATATTTTCTGTTTACACGGCTGATTGTTTGAATGAGCAAATGCTTCTTCAAAGGTTTATCGTTGTACAAGTATGTAAGAGAGGGAACATCAAAACCCGTAATCCACATATCAACAACAATTACAATATGAAAATTAGACTTTTCCTGTTTGAAAGCTGCATCTAATTCTTCCGAGCGTTTATCGTTTTTAACTCCGCCGAGATAATTATACATTTCGGCTTCGTCATTACTGCCCACGCTGGACACCATAGCCATAAACGGCATAGGCTTTAATTCATTCAATTCCTGTTTTGTTGCGGTTATCCAATCAGGCGTTTTCTTTTCTTCAAACCATTCAGGATATTTTTCTTTGAATTTCAAAAGCAAGGAATACGCAATTTTTCTGCTGGAGCATACTATCATTGCTTTTTGCACTCTGTCAGGATTACATCCGCAAGACATAATATAATGGTCATGAATATCCGTTGCCAGTCTTTCCAAACGGGAAGGCTCTGCGAGTATGACTTCCATAGAACTCATAGCACGCTTACTTGCTTCAATATCATCTTTTGTTGCGCCGTCTTCGGCACATTTTTTATAGTAGTTTTCGATTTCTTTTACTTTGTTGTTGTCGAGTAGTACTTTGGCAATACGAGGATGATATTTTATAGGAACCGTAAGGCCATCCGCAACTGCTTGGTCCATAGTATATCTATCAATTTCATCGCCGAAGGTTTGATACGTTTCGGCAATGGGTGTGCCTGTAAATCCTACGAATGTAGCTTGCGGAAATGCTTCTTTCAACACTTTTGCATATGGTTTTGACACCATAGCTTTCATATTTTCATCAGCGTCTTTACTGAATTGAATTTTTTTAGAATGTTCAAGCTGAGTTCTGTGGGCTTCGTCGGAAAAACATATAATATTTTGGCGGTCGTTGATAAGACCGATTTTGTCATCTTCTCGGTCGCAAAATTTTTGTATGGTGCAAATATAGAAACCGCCGCTTTGTCTTGCTCCCAGTTCTTCTCTTAACTGAGCCCTGCTTTTAACAACAGATACTTCACCAAGATTTAAGAATTCTTTACTCTTGGTAAATAGCTTTGCGCCTTGCTTTTGCAGTTCATCTCTGTCAACGATAAGTATAATCGTCGGAGAGCCTATTTGCGGAATATCGGTACAGCGTAGCGCAAGTTGACGGGCAAGGAAAGCCATAGTATATGTTTTTCCGCAACCTGTTGCGCCAAAATATGTACCGCCTTTACCGCTTTTTGTAACAACAGAATTTATAATGCTTTGCTTCAAAAGCTTTGATGCGAAAAACTGCGGATACCTACATACAATTTCAACTTCATTCTTGTCGTAAATGCTGTCTTGAAAATAAATGTAATCCCTAAAAATTTCCAAAAATCTTTTGGGAGAATACACACCCTTAATCATAGTTTCTGTTTCAGCAAAAGGCAGCGTCGATAGCTTATCACCGTCATTAACTCTTCTCCAAGCGTAGAAGTGTTCGTATGGGGTGCGTACTGTTCCGAGCCTTGTTTTAACCCCGTCGGAAATACAAGCCAGGGGGCAGTAATGTAACAAATGCGGAATATCTCTCCAATAGCGAATGTTAATCTGTTCCCAAGCGTCATAAACAGTGGCGTTGGCATCCGCCGGATTTTTAAGCTCTATAACGCATAAAGGCATACCGTTTACATATAACAGCACATCGGGTCTGCGATTTTCTTTCTGCCCATTATTTGTATATTCTATGGTAAGTTGATTAACTACACGGAAAATATTGTTTTTCGGATTGTCAAAATCAATAAGCGGTATCATTTTTGCTACTCCGTTTTGCAGAGTAAACTGAATACCGTCAACCATCCAACCATAAACTTTATGTAAAGTGGAAAAATCACTCTCCGAACCTACAAGACGGATATAATCAAATATTTTAACAACTTCATCTTCGGTAAGTTCGGGGGAAGAGGCAGAAATGAATTTTTTGAAATCATCGGCAATCAGAACATCTCTTTTATTTTCACGGTTTATCTGCTTGCCAGAAATGTAATTCCAATCTTCAGCCTCCAAAAGCTGAATAAAAGCATATTCATATTCCGATTCACAATAATGACCGTTGTATTCTTTTAATTTAGACATAATTTGTCCCCCCATTGCATCATCTCATTAAGACAGTTTTCCTACTATCTCTTCAAGATTTTTTATAAACCAATCGTATTGTAATTTCTGAATTGCGTCGCCGATATCACCGTCACGGTCACTCTTAATATAATCAAGTAATAATTTGATGGATTCTTTATCATTTATCAAAAAATCTCTTATGTTTCCGACTCGATACATTTCAAAAAACGCCCCACGAATATCTTGCTTTTGTTCCGCTGTGCAACCTTTAAACATTTCTGATAATCTCTTCATATCAAATTGTGTTGCAAAAGATTTTTGTATATGGTACCTGTATTCGTTTTTTACAATAGAGTCGCAAAAAAGATGACTTTGTTCCGGAAGATAATCGAATTCCGGGATCATTTCACCGCATATTTTTAATGACTTAGCCATTTCCTTGCGCAACGATTCATATTCTTCTTTTTGTTCGTCAGTACATTCGTCGCTCATAATAGTTCTAAATATTTGCTCAAGTTGAAGTTTGTTGCCTTTTCCTTTTAAGTTATCAATAAGATGCTTTTTGATTTTATCAATATCATAACCAAGTAAACTCTTTATAAGAATCGAATAAACCGCAATGGTTCCATACTGATAAAATGATATGTCCTCAGGATTTTCTAACCTTTTCTCAATGCTTTGTAACGCATTTAATAAATTGATTTCTGTTTGAATACAATAAGTTTGTAATGTAATAATGTCTTTGTCCCAATTTGAACGGTTACTGTCATACAGTACAAGCTCCAAATATGATTGATAAGCGTCCTCGACCTCATCAAATTCTTCTATTTGTCTTGTGATGTAGTCATAGCAGAACTTAAATAGCGGAGCTTCCTCGTTACCAAGCTCAACTGAAAAGTATTTCTCTTGCCCCCATTTTTCGTCTTTTCCGTTTCTCTGCCTTAATACAAAAAATAGCGTTCCGAAAAATATAGCCTTAACAAAATTATCATCAGAAAGATATTTTTTGTCGAGCTTTTTGAAAATGTCAGATGACTTTTGGCAAACGAAAATAAAAGAGCGCAAATTAAATGTTTCGCATGATTTCATTACATTTAATATATCTTTTACATTGCTATCATTAGCAAATCTATTCAAGATTTCATCATCAAATAAGTGAATAATATCACTTATAGCCATTGAATAATCTTCCTCAAACTGAATAGTGTCACTTATGGTTTTTTCTTTTATCTCTAAATATTTTTTTGCTGTTTCTGTAAATTCTCTGTCATTGTTATCTGTTGCTTTATACATCAATTCAACGACATTTTGTTGGTCTTCTGTAGTAGTCGTTAAAGGTTTATATTGTTTAATCGCCTCTTCGTTTGCAACCAACAACACTTTTACGCCGTCCTGTTCAACAAGATTATTAACATACCCAAGCACTTCAAGAATATCAATTCCGGAACGTTCCAAGTCTTCTAAGATGATGAGTTTCCCTGAAAGATCAATAGACTCAAAAAGCTTCTGCATATCTTCATCTGAATGCGAAAGATCAATACCCAAAAAGCTGGTAACACCTTTTAATATAGTTTTTGTTGCCAATTTTCCGGCTTCCATTTTTTCGGAATTATTATTTAAAAATTTTGCACGGCTTTCCAAATACAAAGCTTTGCTTATTTCAGAAAGCTCTTTCAAACCGTACAGAGATACCACAAGGCATTTGTGACTTCCGTTTTCCTCTTTTTCAAGAAACGGTTTCAGTTCATTTTGAATATAGAAACTTTTTCCTGAACCCCAAGGCGCAGTGAGCATAATAGCACTTTTGGTTTTGTCCTCGGTTAAATAATGGAGAATGTATGGATTAAGGTATTGATGTGTCATTATTTCTTTTCTCCTTTAGTTTTCCCCCAACGAGCCTTTAATCAAAATAGGGCAAATGTTTTTGATTTGAACCTTTAACTGTTCGTTAATTTTTTTACGTTTGTTATATACCATGTACATCTCTGCAATTGACTTTTGGATTGTTATATCTGGAATGGGGATTTTGACATCACACATATCATTCCAATTAAATGTCTCTCTCGCAGAACCCCATGAATTAAAGCGTGCATATCTGTCAAACTCAGTCCTTGAATAAAACAAAAACAGATATTCAGGCAGAAGGTGCTCCTTATTTGTGCGGAATACAGTTGAAATAGATGATACCAAATACATTTCATCCGAAGAATTCATTGCAAGAGAAATTTTATCTCCTCTACGAGAAGTATCGGAAATATATGCAATTTCATTCGGGTGAATCATCTTATAGTTACTCAAAGAAACACCGTCCATATTGGCTTTAGTGTCGATAAACTCTTTGCTCGTCGCAATTCCACGAACATTATTAACTGTTAGTCCGACATTATTTCTTTCATTGCATTCAGATAGATACTTACCAATTTTTTCGCATGGTGTTTTTCTTCTTAACTCCTCTATATACGCATCGCAAGTCAATTTCAAATCATCCAAGCCATGCTCATAGCTTTGCTGATTGGCAAGCATTGCATTGTAAACATCAACATATTTCTGCTGAATTTCAATAGATGGGAGTTCAATATTCATATCGCAAAAGACTTCCCAATCAAGATTTGAACGAATACTGCCATCACTACAGAACGCACCATATCTATCCTTTTCTTTTGTCAAAAATCTCAGAAAAAAATATAAAGGAAGGACAGTGCTTAATGCAGTTACTTCGAAAGTAACATAAGCAGGCGAAACAAGAATCGGTTTATCTTTTGTGTACATACTAATTCGTATGCATTCATCTCTTCCCGTTTGCATACCGCTATATACAAAACGATTTTTTCTGACTACTTTATACTTTCTTTCGTCAAGACCTTCAGTATTAGCAACTGTTGGCATAAATTCTTTATTTATATTAATGCCATAAAAATCACGAATTCCAATTGTGTTTCTTTCATCAACGGTTGTTATCAAATCACCAATTTTATACTTAGTCAATGCCATATCCAATCCCCCTAAATGCATCTTCCAGCATTTGCTGGGATTCTTTTTCCTGCTTCATAATTTCCTGCATTTCAGCCTGAATTCGAGCCATTTCTTTTTCATAATCGATTTTCAAATCATGGTCAATAAACTCAATATACTTACTCGGAGTAAGTGTATATCCTTTTGATTCGATTGTAGGAACATTGTTTTTTCGTTCTTCGTCTGTCAACTGGCTGTCATACACCTTTACAGAGCGATACAATTCAGGTACTGCATATTTTTCGCTGACAGTTCCTTCATTTTGCCAAGTGTGGTAAATTTCAGCCGCTTTTTCGATTTGACCGGCGAGGTTTATTGTTATATTCTCGGTGTTTTTGGAGTCTTTTGAGGACAGGAAAACTTTCTTTTTATTCTCATGTTTAACTGGATTTTCTTTCCATTGACGCAAATCCATAAAAAGAATTTCGTGCTCACGGTTACGGAGATTTCTGCCGTGATAATTTCCGCCTTTTTTATTTCTGTTAAGAATCCAAAGGGTAACGCTTATATCTGTTGTAATAAACAATTCTCTCGGAAGAACAACAATCGCTTCAACCCTGTCATTTTCAATAAGTTTTTGGCGAATATCTAAAGTGTCGCTATCGTTCAAAGCACCGTTTGCAAGCAGGAAACCTGCAACGCCGTCAGCTTTCAAGTGGGAAAGTATATGTAAAATCCAAGCATAGTTTGCGTTGCTTTCGGGCGGTGTGGCATAATCCGCCCAGCGTGGGTCATTTTTTAAGTTGTCGTTATACCAGCCTTTAAGGTTAAAAGGCGGGTTAGCCATAATATAATTGAAGCGCAAACCCTCGTGTAAATCGTGAGTAAAAGAAGAATCCGCCTCGCTGCCAAGATTGTGACTTATGCCACGGAGTGCCAAATTCATTTTTGCAAGACGATAGGTTGCCGGCTCTTTTTCCTGACCGTAAACATTGATACTGTTAAGGTTGCCCTGCTTTGATTTTACAAGTGCTGCGCTCTGCACAAACATACCGCCCGAACCGCAGCAAGGGTCATATAATGTTCCGTTATAAGGCTCAATCATAGTGGCAATAAGCTGAACAACATCGTGAGGAGTATAAAATTCGCCCTCTTCCTTTGTGGCATTAACAGCAAATTCTTTAAGGAAATATTCGTACACATACCCGATTAAGTCTCTATCTTTTCCAAACTCTTTATGACTGATTTTATTAACCTCATCCACAATTTTCTTTATATCATTCGGAGCTAAATTTCTTGTTGTAAATGTACCGTTAATAAAACAGCCTTTCAACTGAGGGTCTTCCTCCTCAAGTCTGATTAAAGCGGTATCAAGAGCAACATTAAGTTTTGGTGCAGGCGTGTTTATTATGGTTGACCATCTTGACTCTATGGGAAGATTATATGTTCCGTCTGCAAATGTGGCATCATCAAAAAATGCCGCTTTTATATTTTCATCATCCGGGTCAAGTCCTTTTTCAATTAAGGTTTGGCGGAGTGCCTTAACTCCGTCTTCGTATTTTTCTCCGATAAAGCGTAAAAATACAAGAGTAAGCATCATATCTCTTTTTTCAAAAAACGAGCCTGAATTTCGTGCGGCACGCAAATAGTTTCTGCAGTTAAATAAAATATTGTCTATGTTCAGTGATTTTTCATCAGTTTTCTTTTTAGCCATTTTCGTTTACCTTTCCCGATGATTATTAAAGTTAAAATTTCAAAGCAATGAAAGCTATGCTTTGCGCATCTATTTTGATATATAAAATAATTATAGCATAATTGAATACTGATTTCCACCATACAAATTCATTCGGCGTACTGTAATTCGGACTGAAGTTCAAATTGCCGATTAAAATTCAATACAAAACTCAAACTCACTTTTCCCCTTCGATTTGATAAATCGGAGGGATTTTTTTATTTTCGTAAACTTTTTTCTTCGGAGGGGGTACAAAACGGCTCTCCCGGTTCAAACAAATGGGGGGTAAATAAAAACATTTTGCAAATCGAGAAAATGGGTGTGCATTTCGTCACCCTTTGTCCAAATGAGTAGAGAGGTAAATGTTAAAAATATAAATTTTTCAAAAACACCCCCAAAAAAAGCGTTCTCTGTTCAAACAAGTGAAGGAGTAATAAAAAAATATTGGTCAGAGGGTTAATTTTTGATCGTTTTCGTTGCCTACCAAGTGAGAGGTGAAAATTTATTTGCAAATAGGGGGTGCAAAATGCCTCTCCCGGTTTAAACAAGTGAAGGGAGTTTTTACAATGCCGAGATTATCAAAGAAAGCAAAACAAGAATGGGTTTTTTTCATAAATCCCGAAACAGGCAGAAGAACATATAACAGCCTTTGTCTCAAATGCAAAAACAAATGCAAGCAGAGCCACACGGCAATCGTTGTTTTCTGCCCAAAGTACAAATCCAAAAGAGGTGCAAAAAGCATTAAAAATCGCCATGAATATGACGACAGCGGTTAATTTGATATAGCGATACTTGTTTTCAATAAAATGTCGATACAAAAGAAAAAATTACCGATTTCGGCACCAAATCAATACAGAAACGGAGGTAACACAGTGAACAGATATTTCAAAACATCGGATGCCAAAAACTTTGCATTCTACAAAGTACCTAAAGCGTTATTTGAAGAAAAGTACAAATCGGTTTCAACCGATGCAAAAATGCTGTACGGACTTTTACTTGACCGAATGTATCTGTCCGTCAAAAACGGCTGGATAGATAATCAAGGCAGAGTATATCAATATTTCACAATAAAATCCGCTCAGGAAAAACTGCATTTCGGTCACGAAAAGATATGCAAGTTATTCTTCGAACTTGAAGTCGCAGATTTGATTATTCGCAAAAGACAAGGTCAGGGGAAGCCGAGCATTATCTATCTGAAACAATTCTGATTTTCGGTTTTCTTGATTTCCGAATAACGGAAGGTAATAAGACTTAGAAGATTAAGACTGTTACCGGCCGAGAAAAGAATATATATGGAGATTAAAATGATAAAAAACATAAGTATAGATTTGCTTGTTCCCTTTGAAAATCATCCGTTTAAGAAAAGAAACGGAATCGAACAACAAGAATTAACAGAAAGCATAAAAGAAAACGGATTGCTTGAACCGATAATAGTTCGTTCTTTTCCGGCAGGTAAATATGAAATTATCAGCGGACACAGACGAGTTGAAGCGTGCAAGGAATTGGGGATAACAAGCATACCCGTGACAATAAAAGAATTAACAAAAGACGAGGCGATTGTGCAAATGGTGGATTCAAACATACACCGTGAACATATTTTACCGAGCGAAAAAGCTTTTGCATACAAAATGAAATCAGAGGCTTTGAAACATCAAGGTAAAACTTATGGACAAGTTGTCCACAAGTCAAGAGATAACATATCCGATACCGAAAGCGGCAGAAATGTTCAGCGATATATCCGCTTAACAAACTTAATACCCGAATTACTTAAACTTGTTGACGAGGAAAGGATAGCCTTTACTCCTGCGGTTGAACTTTCATATCTGTCGGAATATGAACAACAAATATTACTTGAACAAATAGAATTTACCGACGCAACACCGTCATTATCGCAGGCACAGCGATTAAGAAAATTCAGTAAAGACGGCAACTTTTTCGTCGATACGGTTTTCGCCGTTCTCAATGAAGAAAAGCCAAATCAAAAAGAGCAAGTGCGAATACCTGCCGACAAGCTGCGTGATGTCTTGCCAAAAGGTTTGGATAAACAAAAGACCGAAGATTTCATAATTAAAGCTTGCGAGCATTACAGAAAATATTTAATCCGACAGCGTGAGAGGGAGAGATGATATGAAAAAGCAAATAACAAATTTTAGCTTGGGTACAGGCGAATATATGATAAACGGAGTAAGATATATTGTTTGCGGTAAATTTGAGGATTTTAACATTAAAAAATATAGCGACAGCAATCATTTGAATAACAGATTGAAAAAATATCTCACGGGCGATTTCGCAGAATTGTCTGTTGACAGCATCAATGATAAAATGACAGATGAATATGATTGTTCGACTGTCGGAAAGGAGGATTAAATGCAGTCGAAAAACAAAAACCAAATAGGGATAACGGCTCTATATTGTCGTTTGTCCCGTGATGACGGAACAGAAAGCGAGAGTAACTCCATAGGCAATCAAAAGAAGCTGCTATCACAAAAAGCAAAAGAAATGGGTTTAACGGATACAAAATATTATGTGGATGACGGATATACCGGAACAAATTTTAACCGTCCCGGATTTCAACAGCTTATCGACGATATTGAAATCGGACTTGTTTCTGCCGTAATGGTTAAAGATTTATCCCGCCTGGGTCGTGATTATGTTTCGGTAGGTAATTATACCGACAGCTATTTCCCCGAACATAATGTTCGTTTTATCGCCGTGAACGACGCCATTGACAGCGATGAGGGAGAAAGTGAAATTGCACCGTTCAAGAATATCTTAAACGAAATGTATGCAAGAGACATTTCAAAAAAGATTCGTTCATCCCATAGGCTCAGAGGCAGTATGGGAGAGCCGTTATCACAACCGCCTTACGGATATATGAAATCCGCTGAAAACAAAAAGAAGTGGATAATTGACCCGGAAGCCGCAACCGTTGTGAAAAGCATATTCAAAATGTGCCTCGACGGAAAAGGCAACGAAACCATTGCAAGAGAATTGCAGGAAAACAAAGTGCTTATTCCTATGGCATATTGGCAGTCAAAAGGACTGAACAGAGGCGGAAAGAAAACACAAACCAATCCGTACAAATGGTGTAAGACAACTGTTCAAAAAATTCTTTCTCAACAAGAGTATTGCGGAGATATTATCAATTTCAAAACATATTCCAAGTCATTTAAAAACAAAACAAGATATGAAAACTCTAAAGAAAATTGGGCTGTATTCAAGAATGTAAATGAACCGATAATCAACCGAGAAACATTTGAAACCGTACAGAAGTTTATTTCAAAAACAAAGCGTCGGGCTCCGAAAAAAGAAAACGGCGAACGGAGTATATTTAACGGATTGATATATTGCGGAGATTGCCACAGTAAAATGAGGTACCACACAAGCACCTCGAATAAAGAAATTCACTATTTCACTTGTTCCGACAACAAAGTTGATTATCGAGGAAAGTGCCCGGGAAGACATTACGTCAGAGCAGACGCCCTTGAAGAAGTTGTAAAACTTGAATTAAGGCGACTTGTTGAAATGTTGGAAATTGACGAGTCATATTTTGCACAACTGCTTTTGCGGAAAAATGACGAAGAAAGAGAAAAAGACAAAAAGTTTTTGGAGTCGGAACTGCAAAAAGCGATTGCTCGCAACAACACGGTATCGCAAATTTATGAAAAATTGTATGAGGATAATGTAATCGGAAAAGTCAGCGATGAGTGGTTTGTTGAGTTATCCCATAAATACGAAAAAGAGCGTATGAACTTAAAAGCCAAAATTGCGGATACTCGACACAAAATCGAAGAGTTGAAAAACAACAATTCGGAATATGAAAAATTCATATCGGCAATTCGCAGGTTTATGCAAATGGATAATCTGACATCACCGCTGCTTCGAGAACTGATTGACCATATTGATATTTTTGAAACAGAGGGCACAGGCAAAAGTCGAACGCAACGAATCGTTATATATTACCGTTTTATCGGATATATCGAATTGCCGAACGCCACAAAACAAACCCACATTGCGGACACACGCAAAGGTGTTGCCGTAGAGTATATAACCGAACAATTCACGGCATAAAAAAGAGCAAGGTGTTACCCTTGCCCGTACATAAAAATTATATGATAAAACAAAAAGAGTGTTCATAAGTCAAATCCCTTATGAACACTCGATATGGTCGAGGTGACAGGACTTGAACCTGCGGCATCTTGGTCCCAAACCAAGCACTCTACCAAACTGAGCTACACCTCGAAATGTTGTTTAATAACAACAGCTTGATTATTATATACCATATTTTCGGATTTGTCAACATAATTTTCGTTTTTTATTCAAAATTAATTCAAATATTTTGAAAATCACCATAAAACAGACCGAAAATGTGGTGCAAAACAGCCGTCCCTACATAAGAAACGGCTGTTGGTGCAGGTAACTTGCAAGGGGGATAGGAATGGGGAAAATGGGGGATTTTGTTAGCTATATGTAAGCTACGGAGCATAATTATGAACAATTCAAGATAATATAAGACTATATTTTGTTGATTGCATTCACCAATTCTTTGGGGTTAATGTGGGTGTAAACCTTTTCGGTCAAGTCCATTTTCGACTTGTGACCGACTATTTTTTTGATGATTGTGTGGTTCACATTTGCCGATACAAGCATTGAAATGCAGGTGTGTCTTGTTTCGTGTATGGTGTGGTCCAAACCCAAATCGTTTTGCAGAGGTGTCCAGTAGTTGCGTTTAAAGTTATCGTATTTCAGCGGCTTGCCATTGGTGTTATTCAGAACATATCCACATTGAGAATCGCTGATGAATTTCTGCCAAAACGGCAGTACTTTGTCTGCTATAGGCACGGTTCGTACACCTGAATCGGTCTTTGAACTTTCAACAAAGAAAGTCTGTTCGTAAAGGTTTACATTTGAAATTTTTAGGTCGAGCAATTCGGACACACGCACTCCCGAATAAATCAGCATAAGCACTATTTTTACCGAATCAAGATTTGAATATTCCCACAAAAGATTTATTTCGCTTTCCGAAAACTTCCTGCGTGCTCGTTTTGTTTCATCTGACTTGGCATTGATTTTCAATTTTTCTGCAAGATTATTATGGAGCATATCGTGAAATATGCAGTATTCGTAGATTTTGTTCAACAGAATTTTAATTCGCCTAACCGATTGATAACCGTTGTTGCAGTTGTCGAGAACTCGTTGCATATCAATGATTTTTATATCGGACATCTTGCGATTGTATAACATTGAGCATTGTTTGTATGCCGCATTATACTGCCTTTTGGTGTTCGGATTTGTGTCTTCGGTGATGAACTCCTTGTACCAAAGTTCATGAATTTCTGAAAAAGTGCGTCTTGCCGAATCAACATCAAACGGGTTTTGATTGTAATCAGCAAGAGCGTTCAGAGCTTTCGGCTTGTTGGGAAAGTAGCCTATAACTCTGCGTTCCTGATTGCGTGTTTCTTTGTTGTAGCCTATTGTCACGCAGGCAACCCACGGATTGCGCCTGTTTCCGCTCAGCTTATAAACAGAGCCGTAGCCGTTAGGCAGTTTCATTTTATACACTCCTTTTGCTTAAAAAAGGGTGCAAAAATCCCTTGTGCTTTAAATTACTTGAAAAACACAAGGGATTGTGATACAATTATTTTGCATTAAACTGCATCATCTGCACCCTGTGTAGGTGATTCCGCTCAATTCGACTGGTACTCGAATTGAGCGGATTTTTTTATTTAATTCTATTTAATCGGCAGACCATGGCTGTCGGTGTATGAGCCTGCGGCAATTCTGATTATATCAACAATCCAGCCTATGCCGAAAAGTCCGCCTGTGAAGAGGTAGAGGATACCCATACCTGCTTTACCTGCATAGAAGCAATGAGCGCCGAGCATACCGAGAACAACACACAAAATCAATGTCATACTTTTATCTTTAGGACTGCACAACTGATGATGAGATACAGTCGGAGGGGCAGAGGTCGCCACATTTGGCTGATTATTGATTATGTTCTGAATAATAATTGGTTGCTGTTCTGCTTTGTTTTCGGGATATTCAAGTTCGGACATACAGTAAGGGCAAAGTCTGTATTCTTTGCCGACATTTGCACCGCAATTTTTACATACCATAGATAACACACCTTTCAAATAATAATGTCATAGTGTTTTATTTCTTAATCTATTAAGTTCCTCAATTTCATTTTTTGACAAAGGGACACTTAAATCTTCAAGTTCCGGACAATACATATAGTAACCTATGTAAATTCTGCACTTAGGACATCTTCCCGTGCGTAAAAATACTGGTAAATCATAAACATATGGGTGTGTATTATCTGTTTTGTTTATACTATAAATTTTATTGTCATACCCCTTACAAAAATCACAACTGTTTGATGTAGTTAATTGCATATAACTCAGGTTTAAGTTGTGCATTGCTTTAATTTGTCGTTTAAAGCTTTCGCACTCTTTAGTAAGTATAATGTCAGGAAACATTTCAGGATGTTCTTTTCTTGCCTTATCCTCAATTTGTTTTGAAAGTTCTTTGTTTAACAATTCGGCATACTTTATTACTCGTAGGTACTGCTTTTCAGTAAGGTGCATTTTCTCATATGAAAGAGAATCAGAAATCTGATTAGATTTTAAAAGACATTCTACCGCTAAATCTAAATCTCCGTTCGCTTTGTGATTGGTAGCGGCTTTCTGCAATAAAAACATAACCTCAGAGTTTATACACGGAATGGCTCTTATATTTTCAACAGTGCTTACATCATAACTACCACAAGTAACGGGTATTTTTTCTAAAGAAACGTCGCTTTGATTATCTGATTTTAGAGAATCAACAAATCTTAAATTTTCGTCGGTCAAATATGAACTGTATTTGTTGGATATATCTTCAAAAAAATTATTTATTTTATTTTGCTTGCCCTTATCAGTTTTCAATTTATTGGCAGCTAAAAGAGTGGATTTCCAATATCTAAGAATAAATCTATTTGTATTTTGCTCGTAGTTATTTTTCAATTCTTTTAGTTGTTCTTTTGGTAAAGGGTGTCCTGAAGTTTTTCGCACATTATATTTACAGATTTCTGTTAATATTTGTAAAGCCTTAATGTAATTATTAAAATATGATTCAGGCTTTGCCGAATCTCTTATCCATTTTTCAGCTCCTGCATAATCACAGAAAAGTAAATATACAGCATTATCAGAAGATTCATTTCTATATTCATTGATAAATGGGTTTTCAAGTAAAGCATTTTTAACAGCTTGTGGTAGCTGTTCATTTGCGTCAACTTCTTTTTGAACTTCTAATTCCTTTGGAGTATCTGTTTTTGTAGGAGAATCTATTTGTTGGTGCGGTTCTGTTTTATGTGATTTGAATAATTTATCTAAAAATCCCATATTATCCCAACTTTCTGTAATAAAAATAATGTGCAGAACAGGCACTATAAATTGTAAAAAATTTACGGCTACATCAATAAATTATCTCTGTAAAATTCCATTGCTTCAACCATAAATTTATTTGTGACATTAAAATATTCGGCAAGTTCCCACGGTTCTGTTATGCCGTTGTGAACCGCTTCTTTCAGCTCATCCAAAGGGATGAGCTTTTTTATTGTGTGTTTCTTTACTTTTTGTTCCATTTTCCCTTTTACGGTTAATGGAGTTGTGAATAAATAAAAAGCACCTAAATCTATGTGAACTTCTTCGTGAGCAAGCAAAACTGTTTCCTCGGCAGTAGTTTCAATCTTGCTTTTGTCAAGAACTACAATTCCGTTTTCGTAAGGAAAAGAAAATGCTTTTGCTTTGTCAGTTTTGAAATAATCAACAGTTATCCCTTTTTGTTCACATTCAAAATAAATATCCTCTAAAGTCATTCAATCATTTCCTTTTTGAGATTTCTTAAATTTGATATAGCTAAGTATATCGTTTTTAAAATCTTCGCTTTCTCCTTCCATTTCTTGATAAGCAGCATACGAAAGTTCATCAAAATTTGCTTTCGGAAGAGGGGAAGAAACCTTTCTTGCAACATCTTCAACTAACTTTTCAATCTGCTCGTGCTGTTTCTTTTCTTCTTCGATTTCCTGCTCAGTCATAAGTCTTTCAACAGGAACACCGAGATAATTGGCTATTTTAAGGCGAGTTTGGTATTTAGGTAAAACACCGTTTTTCCAATTGCGTATAGAACCTTTACTCAAACCAACTGCAACCAAAACCGCAGTAACTGTTGTACCGTTCTCTTTACATATTGAATCCAATAAATCAAAGAACACAAAAATGCACCTCTACTTTTGTGCACTTTTCACGAAGTTCATATAAATGCACTTAAATTTCAAAAATGCACTTGCAAAGTACACTTTTATGCACTATAATAAACTTGTCAAGACGATGTGGGGACATTAACTTGACGAAAAAAGGTGTGTGAATGTGCACCAACTTTGTAATCTAATTTTTTTAACTGATTAAATTATAAAGGTATAGTGCACATTTGTCAACCTAAATTATCAATAAAAAAGGAGGTAATAAATTGTGGATTTTTACAAAATTGTGTCAGATATATGCGATAAAAGAAATATAACACTTTGTTCGTTACTCTCTCAATTAGAAATGAGTAAAGCTAACATCCGAAACTGGCGTAATGGCGTTATTCCTAAAATTTCAGTAAGACAGAAAATTGCTGAAATCACAGATACACCAGTTGAAAACTTACTGACGAATGAAGAAAAGTCAGTTGTCAACGAAATTCTTAAAAAGAACAGTAGGTAATACCACACAATCAATAATACCACAATCACAGTCCCATTAAACGGACTTAGCTGAAAAGAGGTGAAGAAAGACGGAAGTAATAATAATTTTAGGACTGCTAATGCTTTGCACAGCTTTTGTTTCAGCAGTATTAGCTATAAAAATAGTAGCCGCCCATTTGTATAAAATAATAGACAGCTACCTTGATAAGCACGACGCTCAAATTATGGATCTGATTAAGTGGGCAAAGGACGAAGACAAACATCAATGAACGCTTTTCCAACAGGAGTAAGTTTTGCAACTCCTTTCTGTAAATCAAATTTTTGATTACTGTTATTTGATTTGTTTGCGGCTTCTATTTGATTTTTGAAATCTACTACTATAGGTAAAGAATCAAAAATCTTATAGACTGAATCATCAGTTAAGTATTGATCATATGCGATGCTTATAAGACCCATACGAGATAAAGACGATAAAGAAATTGATTGTTGCTCAATTGAATCGCAAAACTTATTACTACAAAAAATATTAGTTTGCAAAATTCTATGACCGCCTTTTTCAAGCTCCATCCTTATTTCGCATATTGGCAAATTTTCTTCAACTGAAAAACATTTTAGGTTTTGGGCATCTATAGGCGACATTTGTTGAATGATGTCAGAAAAAGACGGATGAATTTTTTCGATTTTTCTACTGTCGAATGAATTGACGATTAACTTTTCAAACATTTCACGAATTTCGTCTTCATTCATAAGGTATTTCGCTTTTTCAAGAGCAGGTCCAATAATCGATTCTCTCGATTCAACTTTATGTTCTGTTGGAATATTATCTACACCCTTTTGAATGTTAGCTTTAAAGTCTTCCAACTTTTTTTGGCGCTTTAATTCGGCTTTTATTGAAGCATAATGTATGCCACCTACAGTTAAGTTTATGAAATCGGCTAACAGACCACCTACAACTTTTGTTGGTGGATTTGTAAGATTACTTACTGCTTCTGATTCTAAAACAGCTTTTGTAACACCATAAGCAGTATCATTTATGTTTTGGTCACTCATATGTGCACCACCTTTCTAAATAAATAATAACATTATTTGGGTAATAAAGCAATAAAATATCGAAAAGCAGGTGAGAAAATGGCAAAACTTAAACTTATTGACACAAAGGACAAGTTCCTTCTTGAAATTGACGGAACAGAAATTCCGTATGTTACAAGCTATCAGATAACACGAACGGTCAGCGAGGTTGTACTGCTCAAACTGACACTCAGCGTAGCTGATGTTGAATCAGTCGAAATCGTTTCAGATAAAATTACCAACGAAAAATAGGAGGCGAAAAGTATGGACACAGTTCAGATGAACAAAAAAATCAAAGAAATTATGGATAGCAGTGATTTCTATCTGCTTTCTGAGGACGCCGCAAAGGCTATTGGAGTTGCTCCGCAAAAGTTGCGTGAACAGGCAAAGGACGAACCCGAAAAATTGGGCTTCAATGTAATTGTAGTCGGCACATCTATCCGTATTCCGAGAATACCGTTTCTCAATTATATTCTCGGTTCAAACCCGTTGAAAGGAGTGTAACAAATGTGGCATTTAAGAAACTATCCGACACGCAGAAAACTGCTCAAAGATGTGGAAAACCTCAGAGCAGAGAACAGACATCTCAGCATTGAACTGAGAAACGCAAGAACAGACCTTGCACTTGAAAAAACAGCGTCAAGCGGTTATCGTCACGAGAACAGAGAGCTAAAACGCAAACTCAAAGCCCTTGAAACGCCTGAATCCGAAGCATTCAATTTTGAATGTGTGGGGGTTGAAAATGCCAACGACTACAAGGTTGTTTGATGAAAAGAACATTTTGCGGACCTTAGCAAAATGTTTATCAAATATAAAGGTGGGAAAATATTTTGAATTACACTGATTTTATATCCTCAAACGGATACATATGCACTGAATCTGAGTTTGAAATTGCTAAGGCACACGCTAAGAACAAGTTGGCGGTTATTATCAGCCGATTTGGTGATGCAAACGGTGAACGCCTTGAGGATTATTACCTTGAACAGCTTATCAGGGAAGAACTCAGAGCTGAAAGAGTATCAAAGGCGTTGTTTGAAATGCAACTTGCAGGCAAAGAGAAATCCCGCATTGCTTAGGAACAGCAACACGGGATTAAACAAAAAGAAATTTAAACAAGCTCATTATATCATATTGAATCGAAAAATCAATAGTTAGGAGATATTAAAATGTGCGAAGTATGCAGAAGCACTCCGTGTAATCCGATGTGCCCAAACGCACCGCAAGTACTGGTAATGGGGCATTGCAGAGCGTGCAACGCAGAACTCAGATATGATTATACATATTTCAGAGATACAAATGATGATATTTTCTGTTCTCGTGAATGTGCCGAACTTTTTCACGGCATTACCGAGGAAGAATGGTCAATAGATTAAGGAGGTAACATAAAATGACCAAAATTACAGAACCCGTTAATTTGCTTGAAACTGCTGATATGGAAGAAGTAAAAAATCTGTCAACAGTTAATGATGCAGAACCTGATTCAACCGATTTAATTCAGGTAGCTCAGATTCCTGTCATCATCGAGAATCTCAAGCTGGTTAAATCTGAAATTGAGAAAAAGGTAAACACTGCCTGCGAAATGATATGTACAGACGAAAACTACAAGGAAATCAAGAAGTTGCGTTCATCGCTCAATAAGGAATTTGCGGAATTTGAAACTCGCCGAAAAGCGGTTAAATCGGAAATAATAACACCTTATGAGGCTTTTGAAACAGTTTATAAGGATTGTGTAACAAATCCGTACAAAAAGGCAGATTCGGCGCTCAAGGGCAAAATTAACGCTACCGAGCAGGAATTAAAAAGGATTAAATACGAAAAGTCTATGAGTTATTTTGAAGAATATAAGAAATCACTCGGTATTGACTTCGTAACATATGAGCAGGTTAATCTGAATATAACCATGAGCGTATCTCTCAAAAAGCTAAAAGAAACCATTAAGACCTTTTTGGACAAGGTTATGGATGACTTAAAGCTTATCGCAACGCAGGAGCACAAGGACGAAATCCTGTACGAGTATAAGCGGTCTTTGAATGTATCGGTTGCAATAACTTCCGTAACAGAGAGGTACAAGGCTATTGAAGAAGAAAAAGCAAGGGCAGAAGCCGAAAGAGCAGAGCGTGAAAAAGCCGAGCAGGCTGTGAGCAACACTCTTCACGAATATGAACCGTTTGTTGCAAATGTGCCTGAAGAAGTTGCTCCTCCGGTTGAAGAAATATCAGAACAGCCACAGCAAGATGAAAAAGTTCTGTCATTGTCATTCAAGGTTTACGGTACAAAATCACAGCTTAAAGATTTTGCACTCACTGTTAAGCAGTTAATCAACGAAAGGGGATTGCGCTATGAGTAATTATAATAATCAAAACAATCAGATTCAGCAGAGAAAGCCGAAGTTTTCGTCAATGCTCCAGACACAGGCTTTTCAGAAAAGTCTTTCAAACTCAATGAAAGACCCGAAGGAAATTCAGAAATTTACGGCGGCTATCACATCTGTGGTGAGTACAAATCCTGCACTCGAAGAATGCGATGCAGCTACAATTCTTTCGGCGGCTCTTTGCGGTCACTCTCTCGGACTTCCTCCGTCACCACAGCTCGGTCAGTATTATATGGTCCCGTTTAAGGACAGAAAGAATAAGCGTACAACAGCTACATTTGTTCTTGGCTATCGTGGCTATATTCAGCTTGCTATCCGTTCAGGACAGTATAAAAGACTTAATGTGGTGGAAATCAAAGAGAGAGAACTTCTTAATTGGGATCCGCTCACAGAAGAAATTACAATCAAAATGATTGAAGATGAAACAGAGCGTGAAACAGCTGAAACAATCGGATATTATGCTTATTTTCGCTATGTAAACGGCTTTGAGAAAGCTCTTTACTGGAGTAAGGATAAGATGAAACAGCACGCTATGAAGTATTCAGCCGGATATGCAAGCGATGTCAATAAGGGTACAAGTTACACTTTTTGGGCAAAGGATTTTGATGCTATGGCAAAAAAGACAATGCTCAGACAGCTTATAAGCAAATGGGGTATTATGAGTGTTGAAATGCAGACAGCATATGAAGCTGATAATCATATTATCAATGCTGACGGAACTCCCGATTATGACACCGATACCATGATTGATGCAGAAGTTCCTGCTGAAACACCTGAAATTTACAATTCATCTTCATCTGAACCGGATGAAGAACAGTTCTCTATTGATGATCTTGCAGAATGAAATGATTGATTTAGAGATAATAAGCACAGGCTCTAATGGCAACGCAGTCTTTCTTGACGGTCAGGTCTTGATTGACTGCGGAGTGCCGTTCAACAAACTTGTTGAGTGTGAAGTGGTTGACCGAGTTAAATATGTTTTTTTAACTCATCAACACGGAGACCATTGTAATGTTGCTACTCTAAAGCGACTGCTGTCCGAACACCCTTGTATTCGGATAATTTACCCCAATTATCTTTGCAAAAAGCTTTTTTTATTAGGTGATACCTCCTTTCAATACAATTCTTTCATAGTCGCTCAGGATAAATGGTACTCAATCAGCAATATTACTTTTTCAGCAGTACCACTTCGGCATGATGTTCCTAATATCGGCTGGAAGTTACACTTCAACACTCAACAGGGAATATATAAAGTTATATACGCAACTGATACATCGGAAATCGCTCATATAACAGCTAAGAACTACGATTTGTATCTTGTAGAAGCTAACTACTCAAAAACAGAATTACTTAATCGAATAAAAGATAAACGATTGAAAGGTCAATATGTGTACGAAGATAGAGTTCTTCGTACACATTTGAGCAAAGAAAAGTGCGATGAATGGTTGTATCAAAATATGGGTAATAACAGTTTCTTCGTTTATATGCACCAACATGAGGACTTAGTATGATTACATCAGCGAACATAGTATCTTATGACGGATATAACTTAATAGTAAGACCGCATGAGCGTATCGGCAGAGAACTTGCACAGAAACAAGTACATGAAATTGAACTCAGAATTGTTGACGGACGCACGATTTCTGCCGAACAGCGAAGAAAAATATACGCAATCATCAGAGATATAGCATTTTGGTGCGGAGATAATCCCGAATGGATTAAAGAATATTTCAAGTTTAATTTTTGCGGTGAATTTGGCATTGAATACTTTTCGCTGTCTGATTGCGAAAAAAGCGTAGCAAGAGATTTCATAAGCTATCTGATAGATTTTTGTTTCTACCAAAATATCGGAACAAGAGATACTCTGCTTAATGTTACAGATGATATAGGCAGATACTTGTACAGTTGTCTTGAAAATCGTAAGTGTGCAATATGCAATGCACCAGGTGAAGTTCATCATGTTGACAGAATTGGTATGGGGCGAGATAGGGAACAGATTGTACATATAGGATTAAAAGCTATATGCCTTTGCAGAAAGCACCACGATGAAGCACATCGGCACGAAAAAGAGCTGTTTGATAAGTACAAAATCTACGGTATAGAGCTTGATGAATATCTTTGTACAAAGCTGAAACTTAATACAAAAAGAAAGAGGTGATACAGTGAATGGCTGGACAACCAAAGCGAGGGCTTGACTTTGCGGCTTGGGATGTTCACTTGTTCGATGATGATGAGAGATTTGATGTGCTTATTGATGCACAGGGTTGGGACGGCTTTGGAGTATTTTTTTGGATTTGTACCAAAGCTTATGCAACAAATGGTTACTATTATGAGTGGCGAGAAGAAACCAGTGCTGCCACGATAGCGAAACGAATGAGCGGTGGAATTAAATCAGATACGGTAAATCAGGTAGTTAAGCTTTGCTTACGAATTGGGCTGTTTGATAACGGGCTGTTTGATAGGGAGAGCATACTGACCAACAAAATGATGCAAGAACGATATATGTACGCTATCGAAAAACGCTCCGTGCGAGGTCGCACAATAAATAGATTATATTGGCTTTTGAAAACGGAAGAAACAAAGGCTTATATAGTTATACCTGAAAATGAGCATAATCTCTCCGAGAATGAACATAATCTCTCCGAGAACGACACAAAGAAAAGTAAAGTAAAGGAAAGTAAAGTAAATAGAAATAATTATTATGCGATGCCGTCTGCAAATGCAGCCGACACCGCCGGTGAAAATATTTTTATTACATTACCTTTGAACGATAAGAGTAATTATCCAGTTTCAAAATCTGATGTTCAGCACTACAAAATTTTGTATCCTGCTGTTGATGTAGAACAACAATTGCGTTCGATGTTGGGGTGGCTCGAAGCTAATCCGAGCAGGAGAAAAACAAGAACCGGCATTAAAGGTTTCATTACTAAATGGCTTAATAAGGTCCAAGACAGAGGAGGTGTAGGATATGGATTCAATCCAAGCGATAATGTCAAGAATAATGTCACCACAGCGAGCGGAGGAAATTATCCAACGGGCGAGAAAGTCTTCTAAAGAACTCACTCCGAGAGAAAAAGCCGAACAAGAAGCAAAAGTGTTTAACTCAACACCCGGTAAGCTCATTGGCTATGAGTGCGAGAAATGTATGAACCGAGGCTATATTTACCGTGTAAAGGCAGGCGAAACGCCTTTCGGGCAGGTTACATATGATGTGGTTGCTTGCAAATGTGATTGTATGAAAATTCGAGATGAACTTCACAGAATGCAGAACAGCGGTCTTCAAAAACTTCTTAAACGATATACTTTTGAAAGTTACAAGACAACCTCAGATTGGCAGAAATATGTGAAAGATAAAGCATATGAGTACATTGACAAATGCTCTGATTGGTTCTTCTTCGGCGGTCAGCCCGGTTGTGGAAAGACACATATATGTACGGCTATTGTCGGAGCATTACTCAAAAAAGGCAAAGCACCTAAATATATGCTTTGGCAGGATGATATTACCAAAATCAAGCAGGCATCGAGTAATTTAGAGGTGTATGAAGCTCTCATAAATTCATATAAGCAAGCGGAAATTCTTTACATTGATGATTTCTTTAAAACTCGCAGGGGCGATTTTGTCTCAACAGCTGATGTCAATGCTACATTTAAGATTATCAATTACAGATACAATGAAGGATTGCCGACTGTCATAACATCTGAATTATCACTTGAACAGATTTCGCAGATTGATGAGGCTTTAGGCAGTAGAATTTCAGAAATGGCTAATCCGAAAATTTTTATTAAAGCCGATAAAAATAAGAATTACCGTTTTACGAGAGGAAATGAAAATGATGTCTGAAGCACAGGAGCAATGTAAACTCATTAAATGGGCGGATAAATGTGTGCAAATGAAAATACATCCTGAACTTTCAATGCTGTACGCTGTTCCAAATGGTGGCAGAAGAGATAAAGCCGAAGCCGCACATCTTAAAAGGCAAGGAGTTAGGGCAGGTGTTCCGGATTTATGCCTTGCTGTGCCAAAAGGTAAATATCACGGCTTATATATTGAGCTTAAAGTCGGCAACAATAAGACTTCTGAACATCAGGATAAATGGTTGCAGAATCTTTCACGGTGCGGATACGCCGTAAAGGTATGTTATGGCAGTACATCAGCAAAGCAGACAATTGAAAAATATCTGCAATTGGGTGATTGATTATGAAATTGCAGGTTTGTCGAAAGTGTAAACACGAATATCATCCGTGTAGCATACGGAAATGCCCGTACTCTGAAAAAGGTTTGTACATCTGCGTTTACTGCTGTAAGCACTGTAGGTTTTGCAAGCCCGTAAGCACAGGCTTTGTCTGTGAATTTGAAAGGAGAGAAAGCATTGAAAGCGAGAATACCCGTTAAGCTGAAAAGAGAGACTATGGCGGAGATTAACCGCCTTGCAGATAGAGAATATCAGAAAGTCAAGGACAAGGAAATTGCGGACGCCACAAGGCGAATTTTTAAGACGATTGTATTTGCTTTGTATAAGGATTTCGGCTTTGGCCGTGATAGATGCGCAAAGGCACTAAAGTCTATGACCGAAATAATTGAACACTCTGACACTGACGAAGTGTTTTGGGAGCATATCGACCGTGTGGTTATCGACAAGCTGAAACTTGAATTTGAGAAGCGGGACTACACAGACAACGGAAAAGTTGTTAATTTTGAAGGAGACGAAGAAAATGATTGATTGTACGAAAACTACAAACTACTTCAGCGAAAAGAAAAGAATGGGTAGACAGGCGAGCGGAGTGTGCAAACTTAGATGTACAGATTGCCCTATGGGCATGAGGAATAACGGCATAGGTGTTACGTGTTCGGATTTTGAATCATCTTACCCTGAACAAGCAATCGAAGTTGTTCAGAGGTGGAGCAATGCGTATCCGCAAAAGACATTTCTTACGGAGTTCTTGAAGAACTATCCGAACGCTCAGCTTAGAATAGACGGAATACCTAAAGGTGTGTGTCCGTATGCCTTAGGACTGATAAACAGAGATGATTGTCAAAAAAAAGACCATAACTGCGGGTTGCATGTTATTGCCGAAAAAAAGGAGCGTGAAAAACAATGATTGAAAAAGAATTAAAAATCCGTGATTTTTGCGGTGACTATGCATTGGATATACCCGATTATAATGGTAGCAATTTCACTTTGTATTTCAATTCAAAGAAAAACGCCGAAAATGTAAAACGCATTATTGAGATTGACGGAAGCAAACCTAACGAAGCAACCGTGTGTGAAATGCAAGAGATTAAGCACGGAAGTTGGGAATATGACAGCGAGGGTGTCGACTGTGCAATTTATTTATGTTCTGAGTGTGGTAATTTTATTGCTCTTTATGCGGGCGTTTTTAGCGAGGGTATTGATTTGTATCCATATTGCCCTTACTGCGGAGCAAAAATGGATAAGGAGTGAAAATAATGACAAGAACTGAATTTGAAAAGTATTTAGGTAAGGATGTAACAATTACTCTGTATGATGGAGCGATATACGCAGGCATATTACACCAAACTGGCGAAAAAGCTTTTGCGGACAATCCTAATTTATCAGTGCCGTTAAATTTTTATTTTTGTATTGATGAGAATAATGAAGTAGTTAAAAATACTGTATTTAGAGTGTCGCATATCCAGAAAATCAGCTGCAATGAAAAGTTAAGAATGACAAATTTTGAAAGGATTAAATCAATGAGTATTGATGAAATGGCTCGAAGTTGTATAGACTTTTTCAGTTGCCCGTACGGAACTCCGTATGTCGGTTGTCCTATGGAAAAGCGATTCAATAACAGCTGTATTGACTGCACAAAACATTGGCTTGAAAGTGAGGTAGAAGAATGAGAGACATTAAAAATATTACCGTTAATTACGATAACGGCGAAATAGAAACCTTAAATAAAGGTGTAGTTGTTGGTTTTGATGAAATCGACAACGAAGAAGAAACTATCAAGGTCAGCTATCGAATGTGCGATATTAAAGGCAAGGATTTGTATTTGATTGTAAACGCTGTTATTGCGTTGGCACAGAAACTTGGTATGCTTGACGAGGAGGAGCGTGATGCGGATTGACGGTTAAAGATTATTTATATTCGGTCAGGGTTTCGGATAAGCTGATCAGAACGAAAGAACACGAGCTGTCGAAACTTAGGCTGAATATTGCACAGGTATCGGTTAAGCAAAACGAACCTGTTAAGACATCGGGAGTTAATGACCCTATGCGGATTGTTGACAGGATTGCAGACCTACAGGCTGAAATCAATCGGGAGATTGACAATCTTGTACGGTTGAAAACTGAAATTCGCAGTAAAATCAACGCACTTGATGATTACCGTTACATTGCGATTTTGACCGAGTATTACATAAATTGTCATCGGTGGGAAGATATTGCAGAGTGTATGGAAATGAGCGTAAGGCATACCCTGAGGTTGCACGGCGAAGCGTTACAGGCATTCCGAAAAAAGTTCGATTTTTCGTAAAATTATTTTAAAATGTCATTGAATGTCACCCTTACCCTGCGTATAATGGTATTATGAAAGTTTGACAAACAGGACATATGTGAAACTCTCCTAAGATAAAAATTGCACAGACCGCTCTCGTTTGAGGGCGGTTTTGTGTTGTGTGTGGTTATTTTATACAAATTATTACTTTCTTAATTGTGCGGTTTACAGAAAAATGTAAAATTCGTTGAATTGTGTCAAATAATATGATAGATTAGTGGTATATAATAACTAAGGAGAGCTACATATGAGCGAAGAAAGTAAGGCAAAAACCTGTTTTGTTATAATGCCTATATCAGATCAGCCGAAATACCCTGCAGGTCATTTTGACAAAATATACGAACAGATAATTGTTCCTGCTGTCAAAGAAGCAGGATTTGAACCTATAAGAGCAGATAGCAATCAAATATGTGATTCGATAATGCAAAAAATTTTGAAAAATTTAGTTGAATGTGATATGGCAATTTGCGATTTAAGTTCAAGAAATCCGAATGTTATGTATGAATTAGGAATTCGACAAGCCTATGGTAAAAAAGTAGTTTTGATACAGGACGATGCTACTGATAAAATTTTTGATGTAGCAGGAATAAATACTGTTTTTTATAAGAGAGATAGGTTGTATGAAAATGTTATTAAGGCAAAAGATGATATTGCTAATGCGATAAAGGAAACTTATGAAAATGGTTCATTTTCGTTAATGAGTATAGCAAATTTAGAAAATGCAACTGTAGATAATTCCAAAGTTGATGAGGTCGTTTTCGATAGATTTATGATGAAATCAATATATTCAAAGTTAGATGCTATTGAAGATTCAATAAGAATGTTTTCTAATACGCCAAATGTTAGTGACGAATTAAATGTTGACCTTAATAATCGTGAATTTGCAAGCTTGCTTATGGAATGTCGATATGCATTGAGAAACAATCCCAATAATCTTGATTTACTTATTTCCTGTTATCAAAAATTGTTGAGAGTTAATAGTTTATTGATTAACAATAAGGACAATAAATTACTTACGCCTAAAGACTGTTTGATATTAAGAAATACACTGGCAGAATTGAATGACAGAATTAATGATTTAACGCTTAATACTGATTAATTGAGAGTGCATTTAGTACTCTCTTTTCTTTTGCTTATTTTTAGAATTTTCAGACAAAGAGAGGTGATACCGTGAAAGACAAATTAAATGCAAGGCAGAGAAAGTTTGCGGAATATTATGCGCAGAGCGGTAACACCGTTCAGAGTGCGATACAGGCAGGATATTCCGAAAATTACGCAAACGCAAGAGCGTATGAATTGTTGGAGAATGTTGGAGTTTCAAAATACATCAAGGAGCTTTCCGATAAGCTCAAAGATGAGCGCATTATGAGTGCAAAGGACAGACAGGTTGCTTTGTCCGACATTGCAAGGAATGACGGGCAGGACACCTCTGACAGAATCAGGGCTATTGACACGCTCAACAAGATGACGGGCGAATACACCGTTAAGGTTGACGCAAAGGTTGAGCAGTCCGAAAAGCTATCCGATGTGTTCAGACAGTTGGGTGGTGAGGGATTGAGTGAGTAACAAATTCCCGCTATCGCAAAAGTATATCGACTTTATCAACACAACAAATGTGTCGGCTGAATTTCTTGAAGGAACTACAGCGTCCGGCAAAACTACCGTCGGAGCAGGCGTTAAGTTTATGCGAATGGTGTCGCAGTCGCCGAAAAAACTCCACGCAATTGCCGCCAAGACTACGGGCAAGGCTGAGGAAACTATAATTCAACAGGACAACGGTATTCTCGACTTGCACCGCAACGCTGTCTATTGTGGTAACGGCGACAAGGATTACAAGCTGCCACATATCAAGTTTGAGGACAAAATTATCTATATTCTCGGTTACAGCAGTCGGGATAAGTGGGAAATGGTTCTCGGTGCGCAGTTTGGGTGCGTTTATATTGACGAAATCAACACCGCCGATATCGAGTTTATCCGAGAGATGTCAACCCGTAATGACTATATGCTTGCAACGCTGAATCCCGATGATCCGAGCCTGCCTGTGTATAAGGAGTTTGTCAACCGCTCCCGTCCTTTTAAAAAATATGAAAACGATGTTCCTCCCGAGATTACGGCGGAGCTTACCGAAGAACCTGTACCGAATTGGCGGTATTGGTTCTTTTCTTTTGCCGACAATTTAAGTCTTACACCTGAACAGATTGAAAAGAAAAAGAACTCTGCACCGAAAGGTACAAAGCTCTATAAAAATAAAATCTTAGGTTTGCGAGGCAGAGCAACAGGTCTTGTGTTCCCGAATTTTGAGAGGGCAAGACATATCAAATCAAAAGAGTGGGCAGGAAAGTTTTTGAACTGTAACCGCAAGTCGGAACACTTTGTTCAGTTCACCGCAGGTCTTGATACCGCCTATTCGCAGAAGTCGCCTGACACTATCGCAATGACATTTTACGGCATTACCAATCACGGCAAGTGTGTTCAGCTTGATGAAAGAGTTTATAACAACGCTGAAATGCAAACACCTATTGCCCCGAGTGACACGGTGAAGAATTTTATTGATTTTCTTGACCGCAACCGTGATGAATGGGGCTTTGCACGCACGGCTTTTATTGACAGCGCCGACCAAGCGACTATTACCGAATTTCAAAAGTATAAGCGACAGCACGGCTGTGTCTATGACTTTGCAAATGCATGGAAGAAAACGAAGATTATCGACCGAATCAATCTTGTACTCGGCTGGCTTGCCACCGACTGTTATTTTGTGCTTGAACATTGTAAAAACACGATTGCCGAGTTTGAAATTTACAGCTGGCGAGAGGATAAAGACAACACACCCGAGGACGGTCACGACCATTGCATTAACAGCGGTCAATATGCGTGGCTGCCGTTTAAAAATATTATTGGAAGTGAAATAAATGGGGCTGATTAACAGAATGGCTGAATCTATCAGATCGGGAATTAAAAACTTTTTGCAGATTACTCCTGCAAGCGACAAAACAATTACCGTTACCGAAACAAGCAATCATCTGACCGAGTGCTTTATCAATCGCATTTGGTATTGGGGCAACAGCAGACAGCTTGCGGAGCTGTACAAGCAGATTGATACAAACAAAACTATGTTTTGGGCGGCAAAAAGCACAAAGGGGCTTGAAATCCGTAAAATACACACGGGCTTGCCGTCACTCATCTGCGAAACGCTTGTGAATATCGTAATTGCCGACTACAACGGCACAGATGTTACAAGTAAAAATTCAACCGCTTATGCAGAGCGTTGGGAAGACATTGAAAAGCAGAACAAGCTATCCGACACGGTTAAGCAAATGCTCCGTGACCTATGTGTTGTCGGTGACGGTGCTTTTAAGGTCAGCTTTGACACGGCTGTATCAGATGTTCCGATTGTTGAATGGTATCCTGCCGAAAACATCGACTTTACATATGTGCGTGGCAGAATCCGAGAGGTTAAGTTTTACACCGATTACACGCAAAAACACCGCCGTTACCGTTTTGAAGAAACATACGGTTACGGCTATATTCACTATGCTTTGTATGATGACAACGGTAAAGAGATTGACCTGCACACGGTTGACGCTCTTTCGTGGATTGATTCAAAGGGCGTTACATTTGACGAATCATATATGTGGGCTGTACCTGTCCTTTACGGCAAATCGTGCCACAAGGGCAGAGGTGCGGGCATTATCGGCATAAAAACAGACGCTTTCGACAGCCTTGATGAAGTGTGGTCACAGTGGATGGACGCACTCAGAGCCTGCCGAACAAAGCAGTATGTGCCTGGTTGCCTTGTTCCGAGAAATCCTGAAACCTGTCAGCCGATATCGCCAAATCCGTTTGACAACCGATTTATTACCGTGGGCAACGATATGTCTGAAAACGGCAACGGCAACAGGATTTACACCGAAAGTCCGCAGATTCAGCACGAAAGCTATTTGAGTTCATACATTACTGCCCTCGACCTCTGCTTACAGGGTATTATATCGCCGTCAACTCTCGGCATTGATACGAAGAAGCTTGATAATGCAGACGCTCAGCGTGAAAAGGAAAAGACAACCCTTTACACAAGGCAGAACCTTGTGAAAATTACGCAGAACGCACTTCAAAGCCTTGTTGCAGTTGTACTCAATGCAGACGGTGAACTTAACGGCAAGGGTATTGTTGAGGGCTTGGAAGTGTCCGTAAACTTCGGCGAATATGCAAATCCGAGCTTTGAAAGTCAGGTTGAAACCGTGTCAAAAGCAAGACAGGGCGGTTTGATGTCAGTTGAAACCTCGGTTGACGAGCTTTACGGCGACAGCAAGTCGGAGGATTGGAAAGCCGAAGAGGTGCAGAGAATTAAGGAAGAACAGGGCATTGCAGGCGAAGAAGAAAAATCGGAGCTTGACGATGTGGACCTTACCGACACAGAAGAACCTGACAATAACGCAGATGATGAAGAAAATGCGGAAAATAATGCGAAAAAACCGAAAGCAATCCCGAACAGAACGATACACAGGTAAACAATGAGTGATTACAATATCAGAGAAGCCTTTGAAAAAATCGAAGATGAACTGATTGACAGCATGATGAGAAATTTCAGTCGTCACAGAGCCGAAGAAACCAAAGAGGGTTACAACTGGACACAATGGCAGGCTGAACAGCTCAAAAGTCTTGAAGAGTACCGTAAGCACAACGCAAAGAAATTCGGCAAGCGTTTCAAAACCATTAACAGCAAGGTTGAAGAGATGATTCGCACCGCCAAAGCTGACGGAAATGCAAGTCAGGAGGCAGAAATTCTTGAAGCTGTCAAGGACGGTTTCAAAGCCCCGAAAAAGCCGTCAGGACACAGCACAGCCGAGTTTTTTAAGGTGAATGACCGTAAACTTGACGCACTCATAAAATCGACCACAGACGATTTAAAGAGGGCAGAAACGGCGGTTTTGCGTATGAGCAACGACAAGTACCGCAAGGCGATTTTTAACGCACAGGTTGCAATGAACACGGGTGCGGTTACATACGAAAAAGCCGTTGATATCGCCTGCAAAGATATGCTCAACGCAGGTCTTAATTGTGTGGAATACAAAAATGGTGCAAGGCACACGCTCTCGGATTATGCGGATATGGCGGTTAAAACAGCCAACAAAAGAGCCTATCTGCGTGGTGAGGGCGAAAAGCGAGCCGAATGGGGAGTATCCCTTGTTGTTGTGAACTCAAGACAGGGCGGTTGCCCCGATTGTGCAAAATATATCGGCAAGGTGTTTATTGACGATGTTTATTCAAACGGCAAAAAGTCAGACGGAAACTATCCGCTTCTCTCAACCGCAATCAAGAACGGTTTGTTTCATCCGAGATGTAAGGACAGCACAAGTACATATTATCCCGAACTTGATGATTTGGACGCACCGTTGTCTGAAGATGAAATCAAAGAGCTTGATCGTCAGCGAGGAATTGAGGAAAAACAGCAGTATGCACAGCGTCAGGCAGAACGCTTTGACCGCCGTGCCGAATACAGCCTTGACGAGGACAATAAACGCATTGCCCAAACCCGAGCCGATGAGTGGCACGATAGGGCGAATACGCTTGAAGAAAAGGCAAAACAATTCTCACTAAACACCAATGAACAGAAATATTACAGACCTGTTTTTGAAGAAGATATATCAAAAACTTTTGAACGCAAAATTGAGGGCGAAACAATTACAATTGATACCCACAAGGCAAATACATTGTGTGATAATGTTTATATTTCAGATAAGGTAAAGCTAAAACGAAAAGAACTTCATAATTTTGATATGCAAGTGAGAAAAGCGTTTGATATGCTCGGAGAGGTTGAAACAAGCGGAAAGCCTGAAATTTGTATTGTCACTCCCGAAGAAATGCGAGTAAATGCTATTGCTTCATATATGCCAATGCAAAATGTTCTAAATGTCAATTCAGCATACTTTTCAACAAGTGATTTGTCAGGCTTACAAGAAAACTTGGCTTGTCCGCAAGACAGATTGAGTACAATTCTGCACGAACTGATTCATTGGCAAGACGCTAAAAATTACAGAGCAAAATTCGGAAGTATTAACGATTATTTTGAATATTGCGATTACCTTAATAAAATTTATGCTCCAAAGGTTGAAAAATTGATAAATAACGGTTATAATATAGAGGATATAAGTGAGTATGCTTTTGAATGCTTAAAAGATAAAGCTATGGATGAAGTGTATAATGAGTACAGAGTCAGCAAACTTTTAGGGTGATGATGGTATGAGATTGATACAAACTGAAGAACAAAAATCTCTATGGAATGCGTTTAAGCCGTACCTTGTAACAAATGGTTTAAATGTCACTTTGCGTGAAGATGCTCCACAAGAAGCTAAAGATGCTGAAGCACTTTACAGTAAGCTTAGAGAGAAACAAAAAATGCAATATCTAAAAAATAGTGGCATAATCTAACCGCTCCGTAAAAAGGGCGGTTTTGTTGTATGTAATTCACAAAAACAGCATAAAATTACGAATTGAGCATTTTATAATCGACAGCAATGTTGATTATAGGGTGCTTTTTGTATTTAAACCCGTCGATTTCGACCAGTTTAGAAAGGTGGTGACAGAATGAAAATCAGAGTAACAACATCATTTAATGATAAACAGAACGGCTATGTAACCCGACCTGTGAATGAAGTTTTTGAATGCTCCGAGCAGAGAGCAAAGGAACTCATTGACGGCGGTTTTGCAGAAGAGGTCAAGTCTGACGCTCCCAAAAAGCCGAGAACCAAAGCAGAAAAAACAGTTAAAACAGAAAAAGCAGATTAAGCACTTTACGAATATGTAAGGTGCTTTTTTATTGTCCGAAGACATTAAACTACGGGAGACACCGTGCAAAACTGAAACAGAGAGACACTCTATAAACTGATTACGGGAGACACCCGAAAAACTGAAAGGATATGAAAAAATGGCAGAACCAAATCCAACACCAACACCCAATGAACCGACACCTGCACCGCAGGGAACTCCACAGGGAAACGCTCCTGCCTTTGATTATGACAAGCTCGCAAGCCTTATTACAGGCAAACAGAGCGTGACAGAGGACACCGTTTTGAAGTCATATTTTAAGGAGCAGGGATTGTCAGCCGATGAGATGAAAGAGGCTATCGGTGCTTTTAAAAAGCAGAAAGCCAAGAACACTCCCGACTTTGCAAAAATGCAGTCGGAAGTTGAATCCGCAAACAAAGCAAAGCTCACGGCAGAAGTCAATCAGTCGGCAACCCTCGAAGCCGTAAAACAGGGCGTTGACATTGCAACCGTTCCGTATGTGCTTAAAATTGCAGACTTTTCAAAGGCTGTGACAGACGGCAAGGTCAATGCGGAAAAGCTGACAGAGGCTGTTAAAAAGGTTCTTGACGATATCCCCGCACTCAAGGGCAAACCTGCCGAGAACGGCACAGGAGTTAAGAAAATCGGCGGTGACGGCAACGGTACATCGGACGGTACAAAACCAAAGGCAAATGTTCCTACCAAAAAATGGAACAGATTTAATATTTAACCAAAGAAAGGATTGAAAAAATCATGGCAAACACAAATAACTATGCCGAGCAGTTCAGCCCTGATCTGCTCGAAATTCTTGTTCAGGGCACACTTACATCACCATTCATCACTTCAAATGTAAAGTGGGTTGGCGCAAGAACTTTCCACTTCACACAGATGAGCACATCAGGCTTTAAGAACCACAATCGCAACGGCGGTTGGAACAAGGGCAAATATGTTCAGACCGATGTTCCGTTCACCTGCGAACACGACCGTGATATTGAGTTTCTCGTTGACAAGGCAGATGTTGACGAAACTAACGCAACCGCAAAGGTTGAGAATATTTCAAAGGTGTTTGAGCAGACACAGGTTGCTCCCGAAACCGATGCACTTTTCTTCTCAAAGGTTGCAACAAAGGCTCAGGCAACAGACGGATATCATTCTTCAACAAAGACATCGGAGTGGACTAAGGAGAACGCTTATTCAAAACTCAAAACAATTCTCTCTGCCGGCAAGCTCCGCAGATACAAGGCAAGAGGCACACTTGTTGCCTATGTGACATCTCACATTATGGACTGCCTTGAACAGTCAACAGAGTTCACTCGTAAGATTGAGCTTACACAGATTGCAGAAGGCGGTATCGGCATTGAAACAAGAGTGACCGAGATTGACGGTTGCCCTATCATCGAGGTTATTGACGATGAGCGTTTCTACGATAACTTCAACTTTAACCCCGATGACGGCGGTTTTGAGCCTGCAACAGGCGCTCACAAAATCAATGTTCTTGTTGCTTGCGGTGAAACCTGCAAGACTGTTCCGAAGATTTCAAGCATTTACTTCTTTGCTCCCGGCTCACACACAGAGGGTGACGGCTGGCTCTATCAGAACCGTTCACTTTCCGACACATTCGTATTCCCGAACGGCAAGGACGGCAAAATTGACAGCATTTATGCCGATGTTGACACAACGGCGGTTGCGTAATGTATGCTGATTACATTGAACATCAGGGCGGAGATGAAAACAGTATTATCTCTGCCGAACACATTGATGTTCTGACTTTTAACCGCATTAATTTTGAAAAACTTTCGGAAATGCAGAAGAGAATCATCAGCAGAGTGCATAGCAGACTTACTGCTTTTGAAGAAGAAAATGCCGATATGATTTCTTCCTACCTGAAAAGCTATTCAATCAACGGCACATCAATGGAATTTGGCGCAAGCTGGAATTTAATGTGTATCAGCGGAGTGGCAATTCCTGCCGACCTCTATGCGTTGCTAAAATCAACAGGACTTTGTTATCCTGCAATCTGAAAGGTGCGTGAAAACCGTGAAATTTCCGTCACTTGTAAAAAAGCAGTTCTGCAAAACTCCTGTCGAGGTCACAATCTACGGTGAGGGAATAACCGAGGACGGCTCTCCTGTTATCGCATTTGAGTGCAAAAACCTGTATCCCTCCGAAAATCTTTATCCGTCAGCAACCCTGCACGGTGGCTCTGCCTTGTGTAATATGCAGTCAAAGGCAAAGACGGTCTATACCAAAGAGCAGAAAATTGTTCAGGTGTCGGCTGTCTTGCTTTTTGACGGCGACATTGCTCCCGACAGCCCCACTTTAAGCGGTGGCTTTGTAATCCTTGACGGCGTAAAACGAAACATCGTACAGGGTACAAAACACCTCAACCCTGACGGCACAGTTAATTTTACGGAATTGGATGTGATTTAATGGGATTTTCGGTATCATCAAAAATCAAACTCAATATGCCTGTTGTAAAACAGCTTGATAGGGCAAAGCAACAGGCTCTTGAACAGACAGGTGACGCACTTCTTAAACAGGTGAAAAACACGCAGGTAATGCCGTTTGATACGGGTAATCTTCAGAACGAAAATACCTTTGAAGATTGTGCGCAGAGTTGGAACGGCACGGTTAAAATCGTGTCAAGCACTCCGTATGCAAGGCGGTTGTATTTTCATCCCGAGTATAATTTCAGCCGTAAGGAAAACATTGCCGCCGGCGGTAAATGGTTCTCACCGTGGCTTGAGGGCGGTACACGGCAGAATTTTTGCAGTCAGGCATTTGTGAGATTATACAGAAAGGAAGCAGGACTTTGATTTACTTATCGGACATCAGAGATTGGCTCAAAAGCGTTACCTCAGCCGAGCATTATTACATCGGCAAGCTTGACAACAAGCAGGACAGGTCAATCGGTGTGTATTCATTAAAGCAGTCGGAAACACCCACAAGGGCAATCGGCGGTGAAAGTACCTACGATACAATAAGCGTGTCTTTGCTTATCCATTACACCGACAACGCAAGAGAAACCGAGGAGTTTGCACGCAGACTTTACGAAACGCTTTACGGCATTAAAAAAGTTGAAATTAAGGAACACAAAATCTATATAATCGAACTGCTCACGGAAGAACCCGTTGATGTGGGAACAGACGACAAGGGTGTGTATGAGCAGGTCATTGAAGTTAAATTTTATTACGAAAGGAAGTAATTTTATGGCAAAAGTTGAATCGGGAGTATTCCCATGCTATGAAAATCAGTTTGCGGTTGGCAAGGCAGGAACAGAATCCGCCACGACAAATATTGCTAACTGCGAAGAATTTTCTGTTGCATTTGACAACGGTGTCGAGGAATGGACAGCCTTTGAAAACGAGGGCTGGAAGTCAAGGCTTATGACAGCAAAGTCAATCACAATTTCGGTAAAGGGCAAGCGTACAATCGGTGACGCAGGCAATGACCAGATTGCCGCCCTTGCATTTGAAAACGGCAGAAAGGCAGAAGTTTCGTTTATGTGGACCTTCCCCAACGGTGCAACCGTCCTCTTTAAAAATGCAGTTGTATCCGTTACATCAAACGGTGCAGGCGCAAGTACGGGTGTTGCTCCGCTTGAATTTGAAGTTATGTCAAACGGCAAGCCGGTATATACAGCAGCCGCTTAAAAAATGAAAGGAATGAACGATTATGTCAAAGTTAATTGATATTACAGACAAGCTTAATTTTGAGGAAAAGCCGAGTGTCAGAGTTAAAAATGTTGACCTTGCAATCAACAATGACGCAGTTTCAATGCTCAAAGTTGCGGCACTTTTTGAGGACGGCAACGGTAAAAGTAAAGATGTTATCGAAATGTATCATCTTCTTTTTGATGAATCCGAGAGAGAAAAGATTGAAAAGTTAAAGCTGAATATGCACGATTTCAACGCCCTTATCAGCGAATCTGCCAAAATTGCAACAGGCGATTTGACTGACGAGGGGGAAGCTCAGACCCCGGCTACGACCTGATTGATGACTTTGATTTAATCGTGTCGAGCTTTCGCTCGGAGTACGGGGTCAGCATTTATTCAAAGGATTTTGCTAAAATGAGTTGGAATGAGTTCTGCTCACTTCTGCAAGGCTTAGGACCCGAAACACCGCTTGCAAGAACGGTTCAAATTCGCCTTGAAACCGACAAAGAAGTCTTGAAAAACTTTACTTCGTCACAGCATAAAATCCGCAACAAATGGCGGTCAAGGAATGTAAAGCACTATTCAGACGAAGATATGAACACCGTTCTTGCAGAATTTCAAAACTTTTTTGCAAGCTTGTAAAAAAAAGCCACTCCAAATGGGGTGGCTGTTCTTTTGCAAAAATTTTATTGGCGTACATCATAACGGTGTGCGCTGTTTTTATGCCTGTTTTTAAAAAATCTAAAATGAAAGGAAGTGGTGAATATGGCGACAAAGGCGGGTGAAATTGAGCTTGATGTCAGGCTTACGGGGGATGATATTTCCAAAACATTGCATAAGATTTCCGATTCAATTACAAAAAAGTTTGATTCGGCGTTTTCAAGTCTTTCAAAAGATTTTGAAAATGTAAGCACGGATATGAAACAGTCCTTTTCAAAGGTTGCAGAGGGCGTTTCTCAGAAAACCGAAAAAGAGTTTTCAAACATCAAAGGCAGCGGTGAGCAATTAAGCAATTCGGTTTCATCTTCGTTTAAGAAAATAGGAATGGCTGTGGTTGCCGCTTTTTCTGTTGCAAAAATCAAGGAGTTCGGTCAGCAGTGCATTGAATCGGCTGCGGAAGTCAATGCGGCAAATTCGCAGTTTGAGCAGACATTCGGCACAATGCAGTCACAGGCAGAATCAGCCATTCAGAGCGTTGCCGATCAAAGCGGTATTCTTGAAACCCGATTACAGGGTGTCGGCACAAGCATTTATGCCTTTGCAAAAACTACGGGTATGGACAGTTCAAGTGCTTTGGGAATGATGCAGGAGGCTTTACAGGTAACAGCCGACAGTGCCGCATATTACGACCGTTCGCTTGAAGACACCGCAGAAAGCCTGAAATCGTTCTTGAAAGGTAACTTTGAAAATGACGCCGCACTCGGTTTGTCCTGTACTGAAACCACACGAAATGCGGCGGCTAATAAGTTGTATGGCAAGTCATTTATGGATTTGTCGGAATCGCAGAAACAGCTCACGCTTTTGCAAATGGTCAAGGACGCTAATCAGCTTTCGGGTGCTATGGGACAGGCAAGCCGTGAAGCAGACGGTTGGGAGAATGTAACGGGCAACCTCAGAGAAAGTTGGAAACAGCTCCTTGCCGTAGTCGGTCAGCCTATTCTTCAGGTGGCAACTCAGGTTGTAAAGCGGTTGAGTTCCGCACTTGCGACTTTAACGGAATATGCCAAAGGTGCGGTTGAATCGCTTTCAAAGGTCTTCGGCTGGGATACAGGCAACAACACCGCAAGCAATATCAAATCTGCATCCGATTCTGCCAAAAGCCTTACGAATACGGCAGATGACAGTTCAAAGTCACTTGATAATGTTCAGAAAAGTTCCGAAAAAGCAAAGAGAAGTGTTGCGGGCTTTGATAAGCTGAATATGCTTTCAAGCTCTGACAGCTCATCTTCAAAGTCAGACACCTCCTCATCAAAAAGCTCTTCAGGCGGTTCATCGGGCGGAGCTGTTGCAAAGAATGTTGTCAAGGACACAAGCAAAAACCTTTCGGGAGCATTCAAAAATCTATACGAAAAAAGCGGATTTAAAGGTTTTGTCGAGAATGTACAGAAAGGTATTAACAAGGTTGATTGGTCAGCTATAGGCAAGAACTGCAAGACCGTTTTTGATAATGCTGTTCCCATAGTTCAAAAGGCATTCGGCACAATGCAAAAGGTCGGTTCTGCAAAACTCGGGGCAATCGGTTCTGCATTCGGAGCGGTTGCGACAATCGGCGGAAAGTCATTTCAGACCATTTCAGGCGGTGTTGCTAAGTGGATTTCAAAAGACAGGGAAAAGATTATCGGCTTTATAGACACCATAGGCAACAATCTTACAAACGGCTATAACAATCTTTCAATCTTTTTTGATAATTTCGGTACACTTGCAGGCAATGCAATTGACAATGTTCGCCCTCAAATGGAAGAATCAATTTCCAATCTTTTAAGCGGTCTTACAACCTTTGCGGGTTCAGTCGGCGAAGTTGTTTCGGGTGCGTTTTCAATCGCAACCGAAAGCCTTGTTGAATGGACTGAAAATGACGGTGCAACAATCACAGAATTTCTTGAAAATTTACAATTGCAGTTTGCAGATGTGTTTGACTTTATCGGTCAGATTTTCGGAGATATCGGAACAATTATCAGTAATTGGTGGAACGGCAACGGACAGCAGATTTTTCAGAATATCTGCAATATGTTTACCAACATCGGCACAACCCTGATGAATGTTTACAATCAATGGATTAAGCCTGCGTGGGATTTTATCGTAGCAATCGTAAAATCAGCTTGGGAAAACTGGCTGAAGCCTGTTTTTGAAGGCGCAATAAACTTCTTCGGCAAGGTTGCAGACTGTGTTTCAACCGTGTGGAATAACTTCCTGTCACCGTTTGTAAACTGGCTTGTCAGTTTTTGGGGACCTATATTTCAGAATGTTTTCAATGCCGTAAAAAGGGTGTTTGATAATGTGTTTACATTTATCGGTGGGTTGATTACCTCTATACAGAAAACATTCGGCGGTCTTATTGACTTCATTACAGGTGTTTTCTCAGGCGATTGGAAAAAAGCATGGCAGGGTATCTACGACTTCTTCAAAGGTATTTGGGACGGCATTTGTGCCGTGTTTAAGTTTATTATAAACGCTATCATTGACGGCATAAATGCGTTGTGGACAGGTATTTATAATTTTGTTTCGGGTGTTGTTAATTCAATCGGCGGAATAGCCGGTATTATCGGAGCGGCTTTTGGACAGGATTGGAGTTTTTCAATGCCTGAAAATCCGCCTCTCATTCCGAGATTTGAAGAACCCACGGAATCACCGGCACGAAAATTTGCAAAAGGCGGTATTGTTAAAGCTCCGACACTTGCGGTTGTCGGCGATAACGCAGGTGCTAACAGCGGTAACCCTGAGGTTATTTCTCCTCTTAACAAGTTACAGGGTATGCTCGACAATTCGGGCGGTCAGGATACAGTGATTCTCACACAAATTCTTGACCTGCTTAAACGCATTTATGAAATGTTCATTATCTTTCGCAATAACGGTGGCAACACTTATTCGTTTACTGCCGAGCTTGAGGGTTCAACGCTTTTTGAAGAAATGATAAGACAGGATGAGCTTTACAGACGCAGACACAACGGTAAATCCGCATTTGCATAAAGGGGGGGGGATGATATGTCAAATTATAACGGCTATTTGCTTAAATTCGGCAACAACATAATGCCGAATAAGTACATTACCGCATTTTCATCAACTCCGAATCAGCGACTTGAAACTTCTGCGGAACGAGATCAGAACGGTACGCTTCAAAGGGCAACGCTGCCAAATTACAAAACAAAAATTTCGTTTTCAACTCACATTCTTCATCTTGACGAAAAGATTGATTTTCAGTCGATTATCAACCGCTCAATGGCGAATAAGTTACAGAGGAAGTGCAGGGTAACTTATTGGAACGATGAAACGAACAGCTATTACACCTCTTATTTTTATATTCCCGATATTGAATATACCGTAATGGATGCCGAAAAGAATGATATAACCTATCAGCCGATTACGGTTGAGCTGATTGAGTATTAAGGGGTGATTCTTAAAAATGCTTGTATCTAAAGAAATTGCTGATAAGCTGAAAACAAACACACTTTACAACACCGTTGCCCTGCATTCTCCTGACGGCAGTTTTGAGGATATAACCGGCGAAAGTATCGTGCTTGACAGTTTTTCGCTTGAAAATGAAATCGTTGAAAAAGAATTGAAATTCGGCGGTTGCATAGCCTCTGAAATGAGCGTGAAACTCATTGATTATGATTGCTCGGCTTTGATAGGAAAGACGGTACAGGTCATCATAACGGCAACATATCTTGAACCGGAGCTGTATCCGTCAGATGATTTGTACCCGTCAAATGCTCTTATTTGTCCTGCCGAAACAGGAACGGTTGAATGTCCTGTTTTCTACGGTAAAATTCAGTCGGCTCAAAGAGATAAAAAACAGCGTAACATCGTCAAAATCACAGCCTATGACGCTTTTTATGATATGTCAAAGGTGGATATGTCTTTGTGGTTTGCAGGCAAAGAGAACGAGGACGGCAGTTTTGCTTATGGTTATGCGCACTATCAAAAAGACGATAATTTTAAGAGCTTTTATTCAATAATCGCAGAATTTGCCAAAGATTATGCAATTACAGGGGTTTCACCGCCGAGCTTATCTGTTTTTAGTGTACCGCTGAAATTTGACGATACCTGCGTGGAAAAGGTTATAAAGGACATTACCTTGTCAGATTTAATCCAAGCTTATGCAGAGTTAACTTTGAGCTTTGCCGTTATAGATGCCGACGGAAAAATGCGTTTTAAAAGGCTGTATTCTCAATCTTCCGTTGAAACAATCGATTCGTACAAAGATTTATCCTTTGAAGATTACGAACTTGAGCCTATCCGTATGTACAGTGCTAAATTTGCTGATAAAAAAGCGTTTTTGTATGGCAACAGTAACGATTTTTCTTGGTATGTTTCCGATAACATTTTGATGAGGTGCAGAACAACAGCAAGTGATATCGGCACAAAATATAATTCTGTTAATTTTTTTGGTGATGTATATAAATACCGCCCGACAAAAATTAAGCTGTTTTCGTATTGGTGGCTTGAGGCAGGCGATAAGTACACAATTAAAACTCCGTTTGAAGATTTGCCGACAATCGAAACATTTGTGTTCAATAAGAAAATGGACGGATTTATAACTGCCCTCACATCAAAGGGCGAAAAACGATTAGGAAAGGAAGTAAAAGAAAATGAACAAATACAATAAAATTGTCTTTGTGAACGGCTCTGCTCCGCCCCTCAATGCCGACAACCTCAACCATATGGACGAGGGGATTGAACGGGCAACAGACGGGGCAATTGCACTTGAAACCGAAATAGCCACGGCAAGAGGTGGTTCTAATTCACTTGGGGCAAGGCTTGATACAGTCGACACAAATCTTGCAAAAAAAGCTGATAAAGCCAATACTCTCGCAGGGTACGGCATTTCAGACGCATATACACGAGAAGGAACAGATAAAAAACTTGCCCGAAAGCTCGATTCAATGCCGTTCGACAGCGAACCAAAAAATAACAGCCCGTGTTATCTCACAAGCGGAGCGGTTTACAGCGCTCTACTTGTTAAAGCCGATAAAACCGCCTTGGCAACTAAATACGATTCGTCAAATATTGAAAGTGGTACATCAACACTCACACCGTATTCAACCGTCACCGATAAAATCAAAAGTGCAAACTGTACATATAAGACGATTGGTGACATCGTAATCGTCAGTGCAACGGTCAAAATGAACGCAGTATCTCTTGGCGGCAATAGCATGTGTCCGCTGATTGATTTGCCGTACAAATGTATTTCCGAGGACAATGTTTTTTGTGTCGGTATTTCAAACCTTGGCAAGCTCTTTAAATTTGCCATTCCGAAAAATAACACTTGGCTACAGTTTTCGACTCAGGATAAGACGGCTTACACATTTGCAGACGGCGAGCAAATTAATGTGATTTGCTTGTACAAAATTAAATAACGGAGGTAAAAATAATGGAACTTAAAGAAAAAATCACACTCGATATGCTCACAAAGGACAGCGTTTCGGTACTCAGACAGCAGTTTTTGACCTTTAACGGTGAAGAAATGCAGGTAGGCGGTAACATCCGCAATGCATACATGAACAGCAAATCGGGCAGAGAACAGCTTAAAACGGTGCTGTCAGACGAATATTACAATGCCGTTATGGCAGTTTGGGGTGATAATCCAACCGTTGACGAGCCGATAGAAAGCGAGGTGTAAACAATGAAAGAAAACATTTTACAGGCATTATTTGCCACGGTATGCGGTGCTATTGTCGCATATCTTAACATCTTGCTTGTGCCGTTTGCGGTGATGATTGCGGTAATGATTATCGACTATATCACAGGAATGGCGCAGGCATACATCAGTCACACGCTTAACAGCCGTGTCGGTGTAACAGGCATTATCAAAAAGGTAGGCTATATCGTAGCTGTAGCGGTCGGAATTGTTGCAGATTATCTCATCAGCTCGGCACTTGTCAACTGCGGAATCGACCTGCGGATTAACTACTGTATCGGCATGATTGTGACGATTTGGTTTATCATCAACGAATTAATTTCAATCCTTGAAAACCTTTCGGAAATCGGAATCCCATTGCCGAAGTTTTTAGTATCAATCGTTAAAAGATTAAAGACAACAGTCGAAGTAAAAACAGATGAAAGCGAGGAATAGTTATGACAAATGCAAATTTTATTAAGTTTGCAACATCTGAGGTAAACAAGTATGTGTTAAATCACATAGATAAGTCAGATGATACACCTGATTTTGACACTTTTGTAGTGTGGTCGTGTAAGACTTTGCAAAACCACAAATGCCTTATCAGCACAACATTACACGACGGTATGTACTACGAATGTACATACAACGGCGATAAAAACGAAATGTATCTTGACGCATACAAAAAGTTTGAAAACAAAAAAATTATTTGCGAAAGCGAGGAATAATTATGAGTAATTCAAAACTTGTTAATTACACAAAATTAAGCCCAAACCACAGCGGTAAACGCACACACAGTATTGACCGCATTACTCCGCATTGCGTTGTAGGTCAGTGTAGCGTTGAAACACTCGGAAACATTTTTCAGAACACAGCTTGTGAGGCAAGCTGTAACTACGGAATCGGCTATGACGGCAGAGTGTTGCTTTGTGTTGATGAAGGGAATCGTTCTTGGTGCAGTTCATCAAACGCAAATGACCAGCGTGCAGTCACAATCGAATGTGCAAGCGACACGGTAGCTCCGTACACCATGAACAGCAAGGTGTATAACAAACTCGTTGCACTCTGCGTTGACATCTGCAAGCGTAACGGCAAGACTAAACTGCTTTGGTTCGGTAATGAGGACAAGACGCTAAATTATTCGCCAAAATCAGGTGAAATGGTCTTGACTGTACATAGGTGGTTTGCAAATAAATCCTGCCCGGGCGACTGGCTCTATAACAGGCTTGGCAATCTTGCAGACGAAGTAACTGCACATCTCGGCGGTAAAACATCAAATAAGGAGAATGAGGAAATGATTAAATACGGTTCACATAATACGGCAACACTTGCATTCAAGAAACAGTTGATTACACTCTACAATATGGGTATCATCAAGACGAAAGTCGATAATTCAAATGGTTTCGGTGACGGCACTCTGAAAGCTGTTAAAGAAGCACAGAGAGCAGGTAAGGTCACAGTTGATGGTATTGTCGGCGAAAAGACAATCAATGCTATCTATCATCTTATCAATGATTGCAATTGGGCTAAAGATAAGAAAATTGCAAATGCAAAGAAAGCGTTAGGTTAATATTACATATCCATAATAACGCCCCTAAAAGTTATTATGGAGGTAAAAAAATGCGTAGCTTTATCGGCTGGATTGGTGGCAAAAGTCACCTTAAAAATCAGATTATTTCACTTATTCCCAGTGACTGTAACCGCTACATAGAGGTGTGTGGCGGTGCAGGCTGGGTCTTATTCGGTAAGGATAAAATCAAAGGTCAAATGGAGATATTTAATGATATTGACGGCGACCTTATTAACCTTTATAAGCAGATAAAATACAATTGTTCTGCTCTACAAAAGGAGATTGATTGGTTACAGTCTCGAGAGCTGTTTTCGCAATATCGCTATGAGATTGAGAATCAGGTTGAGCTTACTGACCTGCAAAGAGCAGCACGATATCTTTACTTGATTAAATGTAGCTTTGGTAGCAATAGAAATTCTTTTGCGACCGCCCCTAAAACAATTTATAATATCGTTTCTGAATTACCAAAGTACAAGGAGCGATTAAAAAGTGTAATCATTGAAAACAGGGATTTTGAAGACCTTATTAAAACATATGACCGTGATTCTGCTCTGTTTTATGTAGATCCGCCATATGTAGCATCGGAACGCTACTATAACCGCAACTATACTAAGTTTAATAAAGATGACCATATCCGTTTAAATGCCGTTTTAAAGGGGATTAAAGGGCGTTTTATCCTATCCTATAACGATTGCGATTTCATTCGTGACTTGTATAAAGGTTACCATATTAAGTGCGTAAGCAGGCAAAACTTGCTCCCAGCAACCGCTGAAAATCGTGCAGAATTTAAAGAAGTTATCATAACCAATTACTGATTTGGTAATAATATTACCAATTAAGCAAAATAATAACGCAGTAGTATATTATATTACTCGGGGCGTTATTATGATTAAAATTCATTTGTCCGATTTGCTTGGCAAATACCGCATAACGCAGGCTGAACTTGCCCGTAAAACCGGCATAAGACCTGCGACAATATGCGATATATATAATGAGATGTGTGACCGTATTAACCTTGAACATTTGGACAGGATATGCGAAGTCCTTGGTTGTGATGTTGCTGACATCCTTGAATATCAGCCAAATAAGATTAAAAAGACCGGCACAAATCTCATTTTAGAGCAAAACGGCAACCGAAAAAAAGAATAATTAACACAAAAAAACACCTTGCAGATGAGTAAAATCTCTGCAAGGTGTTTTTATTTTTACGGAAACATTTCTGCAACAATATGCAAAAATGATTAATTCAATTTTTTCATTTAGTGTGAAAAGTTTTTTCGATTTGTGCGAAAAGCGACAGATGGTGCGGTATCTTTTGGTTATAGATTTGTTAGCTACTTGTTAGCTGTGTGTTAGCTACGATATGTATTTTTCCGTGTTTTAGGGTGATTTAAGTATAGCAAAACCCCAGTAAACATCGTATTTACCGGGGTAAAAAGCTTTGGTGCAGGTAACAGGACTTGAACCTGCATGAAATTGCTTTCACATGGACCTGATGATTACACCACTTCGGTGTAAGAATATTTATGTTCCACTTTTAATTCATACACTATATCATAATAACGTTTTGACTACAATCTTCTGACTAACTTTATGTTAGTTGAATATCTTACTTTTATTAACAAAAACGGAATTCATCGTGTTTCATATTTCCATTCACTAAGATATTTATTTACTTCATCTTCGTCAACTCTATTCAGTTTTTCATCTTTTCTTTCATACCACAAACAATATGCGATAGCCAATTTCTTTGCATTATCATCTAGTTCTGAAAATACTTGAGTAGATTTGAGTGATACAATGCTATTATAGGCATCTTCGTCGCTTAAAACGCCTTCAAAACTATCTTTTTGAAAGCTCCATCCATTACCTTGTCCCGAACTCCAATGATTTGCCGTTATTTTAAGATATTTTGGAATATTAGAAGGTATCCTAAGTTCTTTTTCAACATAAATGTCTAATGAATTCTTATCAATATTACGCCATAAGATGTATGTAGGATAAAAATATGTTAAGTCAAATAGATTTAGAGTTTTAGAAGATTCTATTAGTTTATCTATTATTATTCTTTCCAAATTACTTAGCTGTTCTTCTGAAATTATTCTATAGTTATAATCAATATCTTTACCTATTCGTCCATAAGAATATTCTATTTGAAGTACTAAATCAACTACAATTGATAATTCGTCCGATGAATAAGAGTTGATTAACTCTATGATTCTTTGTTCAGCTTCATCTTGAGAATATGTTTTCATTATTTTCCATATGCAATTAGCTATAAATGTACTCGGAGCAGGATTAAATATTCCTCTTGATTTATGATTTGAGGGTATTGTTAATGCTATAATGAGTTCATTTAAAAATATTGATTTTCTATTTTCTGGTATATCAGGAACATATGAGAGCAATTCTCTTGAATATTCAAGCATTTTATCGTTTTTTATTAGTTTATTAAAATAATTATTTAGTTCTCCTCTATCAAAATCGTTTATGGATTCTAGTATTTCTTGTTTTGAAATAGCTACATCATCTAACGATAAATTAAAATATAAACCAGCACGGGTACGACAGGCAATCTTTTGCTTTTTTCTTAACTCATCATCAGAATCCCCAGAGTAATGATATCCTCCTGTCAACCATGAAAATTTTGGAAATAACGTCTGTACTATTTGTATCATTAATTCCGGATTATCATATATTTCCTGAAATTCTTTTAATCTCTTACTATATGCTTCTTTTTGTTCAACCCCAGAAATTCCTCTTGTATAAATACTTCCGCAAATACTATCAGTATTTTTATATATCCAGTTGTAAATACTTGAGGCACATATTTGTAGCGTAGTAATTGCGAGTAAGTCAATACAATTTGTTTCATCATGCATTAGGCTATATTTAAACTGATAGACATTAATTATTCTGTTAACATCCCTAATGCTTTTAATAAAGGGAGATATACAATAATTGAAAACATTATCCCAATAACTTTTTTCAAAATTAGAACAGGGTATTTCGCCAAACCAGAGTTTATTCAGTTTTTCAAAGAAAACACTCTGAACTAAATCGCCTTTTGCTTCTGGAATATTGAATGGAACCTGTATTATCTTTTCAAGGTATTCTTCACCGTTGCATTTTTGCTCTTCACTTAGTGCTCTCACAACAACTTCTCTGTCAAAAGAAAGCAAATAAATAAGATTCGGAAAACCAGCCAATGAATTAACTAACTGAAAAATCAGTTTAATTTGATTATTGTTTAATCTGTCAATATCATCAATAATCACGATGAATTTGTGACTTTGATGACTTAACGCCTTAGTAACTTCTTCTTTCTTTTTATTAAGATTGTTATCATTACCGTTGGATAGCCTTTTTCCCGTTTTCTCCATAATCCACTTTATCGGTTTTATATATTTTCCAGCAACAGGTATGTTTTCTGCATATTCGAAAACTGTAGAATATTCTTGTAAGGCTTTTCCAACTTTATACAGGCTTTCACTCTTTGAATTAACATTAAGCTCTGCAAGCATAGTTGAAAAAAACTGAGTAATCAATTGAGTTTGGTCTGAATAATTCCACGGATTAAAATGTACAATTATTGGTTTTTCGTCTTCACTATAATTTTGTGTAAGTGTGTTTATATATGTTTCTACCATATTAAGAATAGAAGTCTTTCCAGATCCCCATTTGCCGCATAGACTAATTGTAAAATTATCTGTATTTGTGTATGATAATATTGCTTTTGCGAGTTGCTCTGAAAAAGACGCTCTATTTAATAAGTCAGAGCTAATGTTATCAATTGGCTTATCTGTATTAAACATTTTTCTCATTCCTTTATGATAAATTCTTTATATCATGTTCATTTGTATAATTATTTCATAAAAATTTTCGTCAACATCAATGTGTATAAAGGATGGTTATAATAATTTATAAAAATTTTGTGATGAACGAGAATACAATTCCTTACAAAAAATCAATAATTGTTCTTTACTATGAAAAACAATCTCGGAAAACGGAACAGAATCTCACCATTATTCTGCACTTGATACCGTTGTTGCAATTCTTTATATACATCATTAACAAACTCATCAGCATCTGATTCTGAAAGCTGTTCAAGATATGGTCTTAGACCCGTACCTTTGTACCATTCTATAATACTCTCATAGCTTGGCATACGGTGACAATAGGTTGTTTCCCATACTTCAAAATCGCTTGAAATATGGGAAAGCACGTCAAAGTACTCTTCGGTTGTTAGATTGTTGTATTGTCTTGGAACGATTTTTCCGTTCCAATTTTGATTTTCGGAAAGCTGATTTATGATTATATGAACAGGATGCTCACGCTGGATTGGTATCTGAATTGCAAGAATACCGTTTGGCTTTAATAGTGTCATCAGTTTTGGCAAAAGCTCTCGGTGATTTGGCAGCCATTGAATGCAGGCGTTTGAAAACACTATATCAAACTTATCGCTTATCTCATTCAAATTACCGTTTGCATCAAGTTTGATAAACTCTATATAGGGGTATAATTCCATTGCTTTTTTTAACATATCTTCAGAGTTATCAGCTCCGATTATATGTGAATTTGGATATTTATCTTTCAAGACTTTTGTGCTGTTTCCAGGACCGCAACCTAAATCAAGTATGTTATCTGGATTAAGTGTTTCAAGTCTGTTTGCTAAATCAATAGCAGGCTGTGTTCTGTCTTTTATAAATCTCTCATATTGTGTGGGATTCCATTTAGTCATACTTATCTTCCTTTGCTATATCAATAATTATTTTCTTCCGACTACCAAGAAGTGAGGACTTAATCCCATCAGCGTTTCTTCATTACATCTCCTGAGTGTGGATTGCGAGGATCATGATATGCTTCAATACGATTTAAGCCTACATTTTCAAACAAGAATCTGATTATTTCTTTAAAAGCTTCGCTCATTATGCCTTTGTGCCACCAATTATAACCAAGACAATATCCGATTGTAGCGGCTTCGATATTCTCTCTGAGTTGTACCACGCTGATTGCACCTATAGGCTCGCAGATATCTTTCAGCTCTATTTTCCAGTCATAAAAATCAGGCTTACCCTGATTATCCAACAAAAATTTGTGATATGTAGTTTCTAATTGCTCAACGCTTTCATAAGGCGGCCAAGTCATATATTTGGTTACTCTCTCATTATTTGCCCAGTTTCTGAACATCTGCTCAGCATCATTCTGCCTTGTTTTACGCAATATCAGTCTTTCTGTTTCAAGTGTTACTGTTCCGAGATTTTTCATATAAAATTCACTCCTAAAATCAATAATCAATTTTCTTCCTGATATCCTCCTGTTATCTCAATAGGGTTTCCGTCAGGATCCATAAATGTAAAATACCAGTAAGGAGAAAATACATTCAGATATCTTATGGGCGTTAATTCGGTTGCAATTTCTAAATTAACAATTCTATCGTATTCTTCCTGTAAATCAGGCACACCTAAATTGATAAATACTTTTCTGTTGTTTGCGCTGTTTACGATAGCTAATGAATCATCGTATATCGGATACGATTCGCCTATTGTTTCCATTTGTTCAGGATGTTCGGCATCATAATAGCCGTTAAAAAGGCAGATATTCAAGCCATCGTTGTTGAAAACAGCAAAGCGTTCTCCGTTTCTCGCACTTACCTTCATATCCAAGAGCTTTTCATAAAAATCAAGAGATTTATTAAAATCCTTAACTACCAAATAAATTGAGCCGTATCGCATTAAATTTTCTCCTTATTGTTAATCACTGATATATTCACTTATTTATATTGTTTACAAAATCAATTTCTCTGGCAGTTAATTCCACCCACGCAGGATAGAAACCGCTTTTGATTGCATTGCGTACCGATTTGATATTAGACCAAGCGGCGCAATAGAAAGGCACCTTGCCGAGCTTTAAGATTTCAAGGGATAATTTGCTTGTCAAGGCAGAAGCAACACCTTTTCGTCTGTATTCGGGGAGTACATCAACGCCAATTTGGTACATCGTTTCGCAATCGACAGAACAACCTGCAAGCCCTATCAGTTTATCGTCATCATATGCACCAACCGCCAGAACATCTCTTTCTCTATCGTCAAATGTCAGACAGTTGCTCCACTGCTCCAAATACAAATCTGCAAAATCCTGTTTCTGCAAAACACGCAGTTCATATCCGCAATCAAGCTCTTTCAACTTGGTGACATCAGGCAGGAAATACTCTGCCATAAAGCAAACCTTCAAATTAAACGGTGCAAGCAGTTCGTTTAGCACATTGATATTCGGTGTTTCAAAGCAACGGTACGCAAGGTATTTGTTGATATATTCTGTAACAACCGCTTTTGTTCTTTCACTCGTTTGAGCAACTATATTATTGCCGTATGAAACGAGGTCACATTCAAACGGCAAAGGAATATATTTCCTCGCTTTGGGGTTTGCTTTGGATATCGACACAATGTTGTGTTCAGCTAAAAAATCTTTTGTTTCGCAGTTGCAGTCATACGCTGACTGCTGTAATGCGATTTCTAATATATCTTTATTTGTCATTTTGTTACCTAACCTATGTATCATAATATATTCCTGCTCATTTTCGTCAACTATTTCAAAGCCGACCTTTTGGTACATTCGGACAGCGTAGTTTCCCTTTTGAACAGCAAGAGAGGCTTTTGGATAATTCAGTTCTTTCAGATGTTCAAGCATTCTGTTCATCAGTGCAGTGCCTATCCCCATTTTTTGATATTCGTCAAAAACCGAGATAGCAAACTCAACTGTAACATTGTCAATACTGCCGTATTCATTGATATTACGCACCCATACAGCTCCGACAATTTTGTTATCAACTTCAGCACAAAAGCAATAATCATCCTTTTGCTTTCCAAAGTCCTTTATGTAAACCTGAAGCTCTGGATTATTGATAATTGATTTTGGTGTTAAGTTTGTTGTGTCTGGCTGATAAATTGCCTGATATAAAAAATCACCAAGCAGAGGGTATTCGTTTGGATGCATTTTTCTAATTGTTAAATTCATAACTCTTTCTCCATATATCCGCAATTGAGAAATGCTACAAAACGGATATCCTGCAACACTCCGTCATCATAAGTTACATTGAACGCATTTAATTTACCGTTTGGATATGGTTTTCGTATCATAAATATCTTCCAATGCACATAATTCGCTTAAGTTGCTAATTGTGAAGTTTGGTTGTTCTTCTTGTGTCATAGGCGTAGAAAGTCCTCCTAAGCCTTGCTTAATCCATACGGTTTTCATTCCGATTTTATTGGCAGGTACAATATCATTATCGAGCCTGTCACCAACCATTACCGCTTCTTCTGCCTTGCAATCAGCTTTACTTAGAGCAATTTCAAAGATACGCAAATCAGGCTTTGCTACACCCTCCTCGGCAGAAGCTACAACAAGGTTTATGTATTTAAGTAAGCCGATTTTTTCTAACCGTTCTTCACTGCCAAAGATCTGATTGGCAATAATTCCAATTTTATATTTCTCGCTTAACTTTCTTAAACATTCTTCCGCTTCAGGATATACAAATTCGTCATCACTGTTCCAAGGAGCCATAGTCAAGCCGTAATATTCAAGTGCCTTATGGTAGCCATTTTGATTGTATTTTGAAATCTCAACCATTTTGCTGTAAAAATCATCATAACTAACATTTGTATTTGCTACGGTCTTTTCAACTCTTTTTCGGAAAGCTACACTTTCATCAACAAGTGTTGAGCCTATATCAAAGAAAATCCATTTAATGTTTTTGATCATATTATCACCAAATTCAACTTATATTCTAAACATCGTATCAATTCATTATAACGAAATAATTTCCTCTAGTAATTACATCTCCGATACCGTAGGGTAAATTTTTTAGAATAGCTCCTTTAATTAACTCAATAGCATTATCTTTACGTAAAGCCACATGTATTTCGCTTAATGTACTTTTACTTTCAAAAAGTCTTGATAATTGTTGAAAGAAAGCGGATACGGATTTGATTGCTCCATCTCTTAGCATATCATCTAAGTAAAATATTAAAATCTTATCAAATTCTATTTTTCCGTCGATTAAAGGCAATAGTATTAGCTCGCTCTCCCCTGAATAAACCCATTTTGTTTTTCTTTCAAGTTTTCTCGTGAATTTCACAAATTGTTCGTTACTAAAGTACCATTCTGTTCCATCAATTTTTGCGACAGTTTCCTTATCAGGATAATTCTCACCCCAATACGAGCCGAATCCCGGAAGATAAAAATTAACATTTCTACCGGTTAAATGATGGTAATAATCCAAGCTATTCAATATGTTTTTTCCGGACTCCAAATCAGGACGCGTAATAAAAACACCTATATAATCGTTCCTTAGACCCCTTTCAATATAATTATTATTTATCTTTTTTATCATTTCCTCGTAAGTTAAAGCGTTAATCATAATTCCTCCCTAAGTTTTGCTAAAAATATTTATCAAAATGGTAATACTCTAAACGAATTATACTGCAAACTCGCTCATAAGGTAATAGAAAAATAAACGCAATTGTATCCATTTTGTTAAAGGTTCCTCGTAAGTCCATAATCAGTTGCCAGCTAAAAATTTCTCCATTAAATAAAATCTTCCCATACGCCAATCGGCATAGCCTACGATTTTGTAGCCGAGGTTTTTATAAAGCTTTAGTGCATAAGAATTTTTGTTGAAAGCATCCAGTCGTATAGATTCAATACCAGCTTTGCTAAGTTTGGATTCAATATATTCCATTGTAATTTTGCCGATACCATTATTTTGAAAATCAGGGTGAACGCAAAGCCTGTGAATGATTCTATATTCTGTATCTGGATACTGCCAATCACCGTTATTGTATTCTTTATCGCAGGAATTGTTTATTACATAAATTACAGCAATCTTTCCGTCAACAATGCCTATGAATAAATCATTATTCTCAATATCATATTTTATAGTGGCTTCATCGGGATAAATTTCATCCCACTGATATATTTTAGCTTGATTCATATTAATTATAGCGGATTTGATAAGCTCCATTATTTCATATAAATTCTCTAAAGTTGCTTTTCTATACTGTATTTTCATTGTTTTCCTCACTATATTTTCTTTGAAAAGCAGATTATTCTATTTGCTCCGTCAAAGCCTAAATTTATATGAAATTGCCGACTGATTTCATTATCGAGTTCACAGTCACTGGCAAATTCACTGCAACCTTTTTTCTTTGCCCACTTCTCGCAGTAGTTCAAAAGCTGTTTTGCATAGCCTTGTTTTCGATATTCTTCTTGTACAAAAATTCCTTCTAAATATCCTACCGGACTGCTGTTTGTGCCTTCTACATAATCGTGCCTTAATCCACATTGTGCAAATCCTTCTATAGTTCCGTTAATAATCAACAGGAATAAAGCATTATTATCGCTTTCCATTAATGAAGAAAAAACATTTGACAAATCTTCTACTGTATGGCTTGCCCACATCTGAACAGCTAATAAAGCGATAGCTTCACTGTCAGCATTCGTAGCTTTTCTGTACTCTATTTTCATAACATAACTCCCTATAACCATTGAATAAAAGCAGTTTTGTCCTCGGAGTTGTAGCCTGCTTTTTTATAGAAGTTTAATGTTTTATCGTTCTTTGAACATGTGAGTAACATCATTTTGTAGCAATCTGATTTCTGTGCAAGTTCTTTCGCATAATTCAGGCACGCTGTTGCGTAGCCTTTTCCTCTGTAATCAGCGTGAGTAACCACATTTTCTATAAAAGCATAGGGTCGGATATTTCTTGTAAGATTCGGAATTATAACGCACACGCAGGAAGAAACAATTTTGCCGTCAACCTCACAAACAATAATATGATGATTTTCATCGTTGCAAATTGCATTCCAAGTTTTCTCTAAATGTTCACTATGCTTAGGAACACCAAGTTCATGCAAATGCGTATATAATTCAAGTAACTTGTTTAGTTCGTCTGTTTTGATTTCTCTAATCATTTTCATCACCGTAATTATGCACATTCAACAATATATATTTAAATTATTCCACCAAATAAGTTCATATATCAACTGTCCTTTTTTGCATTTTTATAGCATTCCTTACCCCACCAAAATGGAGTAATCTCTTTCAATATCACAGTCTCCCTTTTTTAAAGTCAGTCATTATTTCCATATCTTCATTTTTCTCGTTAAGCTGCATAAAGAACTCTCTGCATACTCCGCAGGGTATTCCGTCACCCTCGCCGTATGGGGCTTTATCCATAAATGCAATCAGATTACAACAGTCTGTCAGCTGTTCATATACATATTAAGTGCAGCTACTCGCTCAGCACATAAATTCATAACTCCGCTGCAGCTTTCAATGCAAAAGCCTGTGAATATCTCTCCGTTTTCAGCTTCCAGAGCGCATACAACGTGATGAGCCATAACAAACGGAGATACATCTTCAGGATGGTACTCCTGCTTTGCTTTTTCGCATGATTTGTTCCAAATATCCATATTTCAATCTCTAATTAAATGTATTTTCAAGTATTGTTAAAGTTCTATAATCAACATTCAATTCTGCTGTTATGCCATAAGGTAAAATACATCTCGGCTGACAATGACCAAAGTTAAGATTATACATAACGGGAACATTTGTACCTTTGAACACTTCTTTATATACAACCTTATATTCATCATAATAAATTTCATCGAAGGGTTTGCCGACAATCAAACCGTTGATTTGATTGAATATACCTTTATTCATAAAGAAATCGAGCATTGTTTTAAGCATTTTAGGTGAAGACTTTACTTCACTTGTTTCAAGAAACATAATTTTGCCTCTCCAATCCTCAACATTTGGCAAGATATCGTATTTATTTAGCACGTCAAATTCATCTGCATATCTGCAACTGTTGTAGGCTTCGTAAATGCTCTCAATACAACCGCCGAGCAACTGTCCTGTTACAACTCCACTACCGTTTAAAATCTCGTAACCGAAATTTTCTTTAGTAGATTTTCTAGGCTTTCCAATTTCTTCTTTTCCATAGCTTTTTCTGTCATAATAAACAGTATCAGAGGACTTTATTTCAAAACTTCCACTGCAATTAAAGAAAAGCTCAAAGTATTCTTTGGTGTATGGAAGCATATCATTATCAAGCTCCGCAAGATCGCATAAAATATTAGGACCATAAAAGGTACTCATACCGATTTTATGAAACATCAGGTGGTTGATTGTTGTGTCTGAAAACCCAGTGAAAATTTTCGGGTGTTTTCTAACATTCTCTATGAACTCTTTGTCATTCATGAGATATGGTGTAAGCTTGTATGTATCCACACCGCCGATTGAGCAAATTACGGCTTTTATGTCTTTATCTGAAAAAGCTAACTTCAAATCATCAGCACGCTTTTCAGGGTGATTTTTCAGATATTCAAAACCCTTTAAAGCATTTGGCATCACTACAGGCATTAAATCGTAACCTCTTAAGCGGTTTAATGCTATCTCTAATTCGTGCCTGCAAAAATCCTCGCCCATAATACCGCTTGACAAGGATACTATTGCTATTTTATCGCCCTTTTGTAATTTCTTTGGTTTTATCATAATAAGTTCACCTATATAATTTTCAAAATCTTACTTAAATTCTATCATAAAAGCTGGAATGTAGCAATTAATTTAAAAATCAAAACACTAAAAATATTGCATCAAATAACAAATCGAGAGTGTGGTTTATATCATAGTTGTTTTTGAAAATCTTCTTTTAATTGTTTCAAGATTTTCTTTAATCTTTTTTCTGCACCTTCGGCTGTCAGACCAACTCTCAATGACGCTTCACGGATTGTCATTTTCTCCTTGCTTTTCAGGCAGTCGGGACAGATACCAAAGACTAACTCAATCAGCCTTAAATCCTGCGGCTTGAGTTTGCTCAAAGCCGTTTTTAACTCTTCTTGCTGTTCGTTTTTGAAATATATATCTTCGGGGGACAGTGTATTTATTTCAACATCAGTGATTGAAAGATTGAAATAATTTTCATTATCTTTATTGTGAATATCAAGATTATTGTTCTGCTTAAACTGAGTTGAAGTAATAATGCAGTTGCGAACTGTGTTCTTTGAAATATTCAATTCATTTGCAATGTCCGTGACTGCTTCTTCAAGAGGTTTGTCATTCGGTTGTTGCGAGTACAGCAATGCTACTTTCCTTAAATTCTGATACAGGTTATTATTGTCGATATGTACATTACCGCAGACGGTACGGACATATTCGTGCCAAGCCTTGAGAACTTTATATTTTATCAGTTGCAGTAAAGGTATATCCGAATTATAGCTTTGCAGTTCGCTCCACAGCAGAGATGAAAAGATTTGTTTCAAGTCGTTAATTCTGTTATTATCCAAGCTGTATTTATTTATAAACAGTTGGGCATTTCTGTTGAGTACAGGCTCATAAAAATAGAGAAATTCATTAAAGTATTTTTCGTCCTTTGTTTCTTTGTAGCGTACAAAATAATCATTCAAGTTAGCAGGCTTGATTGGAACGTAATCAAGCTGATACATTTTATTTTCCTTAATCTTACATAGCCTCCTCATATATTTTTGAAAGCTCCATATCTTTCTCGTATTGATTTTCGGCATAGTCAAAATCAACATTAGCCAAATTGAAATAATAATCAATAAGCTCCTTTGCCTTGGCAGATACATCCGCACTGTATTTGCTGAGGCTTTTATTTTTGCGAATAGAATCGTAACGGTTTTTCCATAGAACATAATACGGACTGTCGGATTTTCTCTGCTTTTTCATTTTCCTTTTTGTGACTTCCGGGTGTTTTGCAATGTACGAACAAGGCACTCCGTACTTTTTATTTACCGTGCTGCAATATAGTTGATTGCGTGCTGTGGTCATAAAGAAATATCTGTCGCAGATATCGCATCTCCAAAGATAGTGACCGTGAATGTAGCCTTCAAATAAATCCGTCATCAGAAAGTCTTTCAGATTATTGTAATAAACCTTCCGAAAAATCTTACTTGTGCCGTTTTCAGACTCTACCACAGGGATTATTGTTGCTCTCGTGCCGAATGGGTGGCTGTTAACTTCAAATATAAAATTCATATACGGGTCGTTTATAAAATCGCTGAATGCTTCTGCGAGTTCTGCTTTTGTTCGCGCGGTGTTTTTTACGATTTTATTTGTAATCTGAAACACAACTGATGAATAATATTCTACTTCCTTTACAGCCGACGAGATATAGAAACCGATTGAGAAAGCCGTTTCCAAATCAACAGACGCTTTGATTAACTCGTCTAATTTTTCTGAAATCTTTATTCTATATTCATTTTTCGTGAATCGGTCATATTCTTCATAAACCTTGATTTTTTCTTCTGCGAAAAGCTTATTTATTTCCTCTTTGCATTTCTTTATATCAAATATTTTAAAAACTTCATATTGACTCAAAACATCAATAACTGAAATTATTTTTGCACGATAATTTAAAAAATCGGTTCTGTTAAAATCCTTATTTAATAATTCTTCTGTGAAATTTTTTAAATCTTCAAAAATACTTTCATCAATAAAGCGACTGTCGGTGTCCGTTACAAGAAAACTTGTGTAACCGATAGGATATTCTTTATCGCTGATTGCAAACTTATCTTTTCTATATGTGACGCTAAAAATATTAGTTGTATTCAGCTTTTTCAGTACATTGTCCTTAAAGTCCATAGTATCAACTCCGTTTATATTATATCACTTTGAAAATAAAATCACAAGTATGCAGGAAAGCAAATTGTGTTGTCACGGACTTTTAGGGTTTTTTGAAAATTTCTGACATTTATACATTGAGAGTAAAAAGCTTTCAATATTTTTTGGAAGGAGTTGTTATAGTGCGTAACAACAAAAAGCTTGCTGTCGTTGACGGTGAAACATTAATGGATATGCGAATCAAGCCGATAAGCTTTTGCATTGACTCGTTGCTTCCGCAGGGAGTATCAATGCTCTGCGGTGCTCCGAAGATAGGTAAGTCGTGGTTAGTGCTTGATTGGTGTGTTCGCATAGCCAAAGGAGAGGAGGTGTGGAATTTTAAAACTACGAAGGGAACTACCTTGTATCTTTGTCTTGAGGACAATTTGAGCAGAATCCAACAAAGGCTAAATGAAATTACAGATGAAGTTCCGAACAATGTATTCTTTGCAACATCTTCGTGTTCGCTGCCGGACGGACTTGCAGAACAGATTGAAAGTTTTGTCGCAGAGCATAAAGATACGGTTCTGGTTGTCATAGATACGTTTCAGATGATACGAAGTAAAAATAAGGATACTACTTACGCAAATGATTATCAGGAAATTGAGGAACTGAAAAGATTAGCGGACAAGCTGAAAATTTCTCTTCTGCTTGTACATCATCTGCGCAAGCAAGGTGACAATGATCCTCTGAATAAAATCTCAGGCACAACAGGAATCAGCGGTGCGGTTGATACAACATTTATTCTTGATAAGAGCAAGAGAAGTCAGAACAACGCAACTATGATTTGCACGGGCAGGGATATTGAATACAGAGAGTTGGAACTGAACTTTTCAAAAGACAATCATATGTGGAATTTAGTTTCGGACAGTGTAGAAAGTCCTGAAATACTTTTGCCGGAAGAAATGAATTCGTTAATTGAATTTATGAAACAAAAGATTGTTTTCAAGGGGACAAACTCTGAGTTCACAGAAGAATATAATTCTTTCTGCCGTAAGGAAATCTCTGCAAAAGCGTTAAAACAGATGACGAATAAATGGCGTTACGAATTAGAGAGCAATAACATTTACTTTAGCTCATACAGAAGTAACGGAAAAAGATTTGTAAATGTTCACTATCTGCCCGATAGTGACTCAAGTGCCGTAAGTGACGTAAATATTATTAGCGCCAAAACTTGCGTTCCTTTCGTCACTTGCGACCCTGACGAGCTGTGCCAGCCAACGTGAGCCGATTTGTGCGATTATTTTGCAGAGGTGGAGGAAGTATCCGACTGCAAGTAAAAATCTAAATTTGGGCAAATTTACGGCAAAATTGAAACTTTATTTTTAGAAGCTGAGGTTGGGACTACATTTCCCGGACTTGTCCGGGGCAAGCAGAGCGCCCGGCTGTCCGCCGAACGCATAAAACCGAGCAAAGCCCGGACCCACATTAATACGGAGGTGCATAAAAATAGAAAATCGTAATAGAAATCAAACCTTAAGTATCAGATTAACTCAAGCTGAAAAATCTGCAATCTGTAAAAAGTCAAAGAAAGCTCATCTGACATTGACTGAATATATTTTGAAATCTTCATTGCATACCGAAATAAAAGTTATTGATTTACAACCGTTACTAGTTGAGCTGAAAAGGATTGGAAACAATCTTAATCAGATAACAAGAAAGATAAACAGTGGTGCTTGTAATTCCTACAACTTTAGTGAGATGATTGCTATGCAAAGAAAAATCTATGATGCAATCATAAAACTGTCGGAGGAAAAGTGATGGCGACCGTGACATATATTCGTGAGTCAAAACAATCAATCAGTGCGATGAAAGGTGTAATTGATTACTGTTGTCAGGATAAGAAAGTCTATGATGAAATTTTAAATCAAAGACTTATCAGCGGAATTAACTGTGACGGTGAGAATGTTTTTTCAGAATTCCTAGCAACAAAGAAATCGTATAAAAAGACGGACGGTATGAATTTCTACCAGTATGTTCAATCCTTCTCACCCGAAGAAAATATTACTCCGCAGAAAGCTCATGAGGTTGCATTAGAGTTTGCTGAGAAAGCGTGGACAGGATATGAAGTTTTGGTTGCAACACATTGTGATGCACAACACATCCACTCTCACTTTGTTATCAACTCTGTCAGCTTTGAGAATGGTAAAAAACTCCGTCAGAATCCAAACACACTCAAATCATTACGAGCATTGAGCGATGAAATTTGCAGACAGCATAGCCTTTCAACTCTTGAGGCTTACAGCAAGAACGGTATTAAAATCTCTACAAGAGAATACCGCACCGCAGTCAAAGGTCAGAGCTGGAAATTCAAACTGATGAATGACATAGACAAAGCTATGAACATAAGCGGAAGCAAGGAGGATTTCATAAACGCAATGTCAATTATGGGTTATTCGGTGACTTGGACTGATGGCAGGAAATACATCACCTATCAATGCCCGAATAAAATGAAGTGCAGAGATATTAAACTGCACAACGATAAATATTTGAAAGGAAGTATGGAAAATGAATTCAGATACAGGCAAGAACAATATTTTGGAAAATCTCAAGCAGAGGAACAGCAACTCGCTGACAGCGATAGAGCTACTATCGGGAGAAACAAAAGTGATTTCGATTCCGTCACAGGTCAGAGAGGAGGAACTCAATCTGTTGAGAACGGCAATAACCTTTCAGCCGGAGCTGTACAATATGATTTCAAAAATCTCAACGGACGACCAGATGGTGGACTATCTGGAGAGAATTCTGGAAATCAACAAAGACAATATGGAATTGATCTCGAAGGGTTGTCAGGCGGAGCTGAAGAAAATTTCGGAACAGACTCTGAAAGAAATCAGGTCGGTGCAAACTCAGATGACGAAAACTATCGAACAGGCTGGGAAGAGTCAAGAAGAGTTTTTGAACAATACCTTGCGACAAGGTCGGGAGTTGGAATCGGCAATAGCGTCACAAGTGAAGAAGTCAACTCTGCTGACAACATTAAAATGGATAGCAATAACTGTGCTGTCCTCGGCAGTATCAACTCTCTTGCTGAATCACTTTCTCGGATAATTGATGATGAATCGGAAGATGAAGAAGAACGCAGAAAGCGGATTGTAGCCGAGCAAAACGGAAGTGATATTGGTACTTTACTTGGTATTACCGCCGGATTGATTGCAAGTGCAATATCAAAAGAAGAAAATATTGAATATGAAGAACCTGATGACAGTCCGACTATGCAAATGTAGTCGAAGGAAGGAGGATTATGAGCAGAAAATCAGAACCAGTAATTATTGAATCTGTATTTTACAACTACACAGGCACAGACGAGCAATTTAATACTTTTCTGAAAAGTGTAATAAAGGATTATGTTTCGGAAAATAATCTGTTGCCCGATGATGAAAATATTATTGATAAAAAGTCAGCTTGATAGCTGGATATTAGAAACAAGTTGTGATATGTTGTGGTTGCACTGAGGTGGTGTGACCACAACATTCAGATGATAAAACGGAGAGGAGAATCAAAATGAAAGTATGGTTGTATTACAGACTGTCAAGAGATGAAGATGCCGAGCTTAACTCGTTGACAAATCAGCGAAATATATTAGTCGAATATGCTAAGGCAAACAATCACGAAATCGTGGGAGAGTCGTATGACGATAATGTTTCGGGAATGCACTTCAATCGAGAGGGCATCAATAAAATCTATGAAGAGGTTGAGAAGAAAAGCTTTGAAACAATCCTTGTAAAGGATATGTCACGGCTCGGCAGACATAAAACTCAAACAGCAATATTCATTGACTACCTAAGGGAAAATGGAATCAATGTAGTTTCTGTAACTGAAAATCTTGACACAGGAAACGAATCGGACGATTTGATTATCGGTTTTAAAGGACTGTTCAATGATATGTATGCCCGTGATATCTCAAAGAAAGTCAGAGCAGGCATGAATCAAAAGTTAAAGGACGGACTTGTCCTGACACCGCCTATGGGGTATTTCAAAGATAAGAATACCAACGAAATAGTCATAGTTGAGGAACACGCAGAAATTGTCCGTAGAATTTTTGATATGTATTTAAGCGGTTACGGATTCAATGCAATAGCGAAAATCTTGAATGAGGAAGGTGTGAAATCTCCTGCATACTATCAGAAAAAACTATTCGGCAAGAATCTCGGCTACAACAAACCCGAGATAGGCAGAAGATACCTATGGGATAACAAAGGTGTCAAGAGAATTCTTGAAAACGAGTTTTACATAGGTACGGTGGTTAATCACAAGACCTACAACAATAAAATCAATCACATCAGAAAGAATCTTCCCGAAGAGGAACAATACAGACATGAAAATATTGTACCTGCCATTATCGATGAGGATAAGTGGAAGCAGGTACAATTTTTAATCTCGGATAAAGTTAAAAGAAATGTAAGAGCAGGAAGTAATAAACCATGTCACAGATATGCAGGACTTATCAAGTGCGGTGACTGCGGCTCGTGTTTTGTATGCAAAACAAGAAAATGGCGAGAACATCCTGATAGGATAGAATATGTATGCAACGGCTATCACCGATACGGCAAGGAGAATTGCAGTCCGCATAGAGTAAACGAAAGGGATCTTGATGAACTGATATACAAGGAAATTCTAGGGGTCAAGGACTCTGCAATTGATAATTACAAGTCCATTGAAACCAATGTTAAGAAGTGGATGAAGAAGAAAAACACGGTTAATAACAAGCTGAAAAAGCTGGAAGATAGGCTTGAACAGCGCAAGAGCGACCAAAAAGAAATACTTCTTGAACGCATCAGGGATAAGGAACACGCAGAAATCTATACCGAAATGCTAAAAACTTGCGAAGAAGATATACAGCAGATAACAGAAGAAATTGAATCTATTAAATACTACAATACAACGATTAAGAAACGCAAATCAGAGTTGAAGAAAACCGTAGACCTGATTGAAGAAATCATCAAGGACGGAGCAATCAGTGATGCAAATTTACGGTTGCTGGTAGATGAAATCAAAATTTATGAGAGTGATAAAAAGCTGAGGATAGAAATTAATCTGAAAGCCAAATTTACAAAACATTATGAGATTTACGGGAAAAGCGGTGTGGAACATAATCTCATATTGCAAGGGTAAAATGATTTGCAGACACACGACCTTTATAAATATAAAATTATGACAATTGCATAATTTAACAGAATTAAATTTGTAGTAAATATACAAGAAGTCTCAACCCCAAGGTTGTGCGTCTGCCAACGATTTAAGCAATGAAAAATGGAAAAAAGCACGCTCGATAAAATCGGGCTTTTTGTGGTGCGGATATTCTACAGTTTTGTTATTGCTTGAAGGATTATTTACACAAAATTTTATGGGTTGCCCGCTGCCGATTTTTATATATAAATATATACATCAACTAACACTTTCTATTATTTCAAGAGAGAGGTTCAGCCATCTAGAAGAAACTATATATCCTTTTTCAAATAGAGAATAGCACATATCCCTATTTGAATAAAGACCATTTAAAGAAATAAACGAGTCACATTGTTGCAATGTTATTTCCATTAGTTTATTAAAATCATTTTTTCGTTCCTCGTTTACCGCCAACTTGCAATTTCCGTCAGCAATATTTCTACCAACCTGAATCAGCAAACCTAGAATAAAGGCATTTTCGGATGGCAACCTCATAATCAAATCTTCAAACTCTGTATTATGAGGATTATAGAATAAATCACTTTCAACATAGTCAGCAATACTATGTGCTTGTGGTTCTTTTAATTCAGTTTGTTCCTTATCTGCTAGTTTATTTAGTTTTTTTGAGACTTCGATTATTTCGTCCTTATATTTATTATAAATACGTTTTATATTGTTTGTCAGTTCTACATTATAATCGTTATTTATAAGCACATTTTCAATTTCACAATCTAGTCTGTGAAACAAGTTAAATAAATCAATCATTTTAGAATGCAATCCTACGACATCAAGTTTAACTGATGAAGTATGTACAGGGGTTAAATCCTTTTTGATAGGATAGCGCATACGGAAAGAATCTGTATCAAAAGAATCTACTTCATTAATAAACTCATCAAAGAGAGTAATGTCTATTGAACTATTTATTTTGGACAGCAACGGTAGCAAATAAGGTTTTACTTCTAACCACGCTTTATTGAGTTTATGGCTCACACGTTTTACGAAGTTCTCTTTATCAGTATCATTTGTTCCAGAATATTTGAAATATAAGTATTTGATATAAAGCTCAATGATTTGACGATAATTAAAGCATAGTGGATAAATGATTGTATCAAGAATATCATTCCTATAGCTATCACAAGAAACAAATTCGCTATATAAGACTTTCGCAGCAAATATATAACCGTCTATATACTGACTAAACCCAGATACCGTTCCAAAATCAGTTCCGAAATACGAATACCTTCCGTGCTTCGGTATCTTGTCATTATCATAAAATACAAATAGTTTGTCACCATGTTGTAAACTCATATTTTATCTCCTTTTACATTTTTGTCATTTTAATACTTCTGAGCAACTGACAATATACATCATTACTGCCATCCATGATATATATCGGTTCGGTTAAATAATGTATAAACTCATCCAACGAGTTAATTACACTCAATATGGCATGCAACTGTTGGGTACTCCTAAACAATGTATCAAAGAACACTTGATTAAGATTCATATCGGATTTAAACATTTCATTTACTATGTTTTTTAATTCGTTACTCATTTTGTTCGGATTATACAACTCACTCTCTTTATTTTTATCATTCGCATGGTATGTGGAAACTAATAAGCTTTCTAAGAATTTTTACTAAAACCCTTATTTGTTAAGAATAAGTATTCGTGAGCACAAATGCTAATGCATATAATACGTCTTTTATTCCAGTTCAATTGATAAGTAACAGGTTTATCCTCATCACTATCATCTTATAGAATAATGTTTCCGTTCTTTTTTTAAAAATACTCAAGCTTCAAGCATTGTATTTGGGCCTTAATCATACCTTCAGCAAGACAACGTAAAGTACTAACATCATCGCCTTGTTCAAATGTTTCAGGTAAATGTCTGTTTTTTATTTCAAGAAATAAGATTTGTTTATTGTTTTCAATAACTAAGTCGCATTCGTTTGTCTGCGATTTATTGATTCTATAGTATCCGTAGGGTATTTTTTGTTATCCAGAAATGACTTTATCATTGCATGTATTTTACGCTATTCGTACATAAAATTATTACTCGTTGGACTACTCAAAAGAATTTTGAAATCTTACAAACGAAATCAAAGCATTTATTATGGAAAAAAGAAAAGACCTTGTAAATTGTGATGGATTACAAGGTCAATGGTGCACCCGACAGGAATTGAACCTGCACTTCCTCTCGAAAATATGGACCTGAACCATACGCGTCTGCCAGTTCCGCCACGGGTGCATATTTAATTTTTCTCTCTGAATTTTTACACGGTTGAGAGGTGAGAACCGAGGTGGAGCATATCACTTAATCCACAATTTGCAGGATATAGTTACTGAAATGAATTTACACCGAGGTGGTGCGACCTGAACCATGCGCGTCTGCCAATTCCGCCATACCTGCTTATTTAATTTTGTTGTACAAATTAGTTGTGAGTTAATCACATATCTGCCAACCTGAGATATAGCCACAACGCTACCCCTGACCTACTGCTTAGAAGGCAGTTGGTCACTCTTAGCATCCATTATTTGTGCAACACCCAAAATGTGCTATATTATTATAGCAGACCGACAGGTAAGTGTCAAGTCACATTTATTTTATCGGTCTGTTTTACGCTGATTATTTTTCAGAATCGGGTTTGCGGATTTTGAAACCGTCATATTTTCCGATGTCGCAGAGGGCAATTTCGTGGCAACCCATTCTTGTTGACAGCGGTGCAAGCTCCATATAGTCGCCGTAGAGGAAAGTAAGGTACTTGTCATATTTCTTTGGCACGGGGAACTTGTAACCCTCAAAGTCGGCATAAGCAACATCGTCAAGATATTCCTTTGGAAAAGCACCGTTATAAATATTTCTGCCCATTCCGTCATAGAGATATTTTGCGTTCTTTTTGTTTTTAAAGAATTTTAAAGTACGGACTTCAAGCCACATACTGAATCTGAGAGGAAATATTTTCTTGCAGAAATTTGTTACAATGCTCTGGATTCTGCTGCCGTTTTCAGCCTTGCGATTGTTCCATTTATTGAACACCAGCGCTCTTGTAAACAGAGTCACAGCCATATGAATTTTTCGTCCGATTGCTGAATTGGCTGTGTTATCATGACAGAAAATATCAAACGCAATTCCGTTGTGCATTGCGTGATGGTCTTTTGCAAAGTCGGTTGCAAAGAAAGTGTCGTCAAGTCTGACCTTGGCAAATTCATAGAAACAAGCCTTGTCCGTATGGTACGATTGAAAAGTCATATTACTCGGAAGTTCCTTTGGCGCAATCTCGCAAAAGCGGTCAAAATCTTCACGCAACATCATAATATCGGCATCATCATCCCACGGAATGAATCCTTTGTGACGAATTGCACCGAGAAGTGTTCCGCCGCCGAGAAAATATTTTATGTTGTGCTTTCGACAAATTCTGTCGGTTTCAAGCAGAAATGCAAGCTGAATTTCGTGAATTGAATCAAGTCTGCGCTCGTGTGAGTGGGGGATACGCAGAACTTTTTCGGACTTCATCTTGTCCATTATGCAGATTTTCAGCATGGTTTCAAGGTCTATGTCGGGAGTGCATTCGTTTACGGAAATCTTGTTTGAATTAATTGCACAGCCGTCAAGCTCCGTAAAATCGCCCGACTCAATTGTACAGCGACTGCCGTAAATATCGTTGAGAACAGCCGCAATCATAATCAGCGATGCGTTGCAGTTTTTGCCGCCGACATTATAAACTGCGTTTTCTTCAAGATTTGTCATTGCGAAAACAATCGCCTTTAAAACATCGTTGATATAAACAAAGGTGTAGCGATCCCTTGTTGCAGGAACAACTGTGTCACGGCGGTTGGCTATATCGTCAAAAACAGGATCAAGCACGCTTGTAAAGTTGCTTGAGGCTCCCAAAATTATGCCCGTTCTGAGTGTTGTAACGGTTGATTCGCTGTTCTTCAAAACCGAGTGCAAGGTGGTTTCTCTCGTTCTCATAAGCTGACCTGCAAGCGATGAGGGAGAGGTTGCGTCAAGTTCTGCGTACTCGTTTTCGGAATAAACTCTGTGCGGTTTGACTTTGCCGTAAATTCTGCTGTCGTTCACAACGACAACCCTTGCGCCTGTGGCTTTTGCAATTTTGGCACAGGCATTTATCTCTGCAATGCCGTCAATCATAATCTGTGGGTTGTTGTCTGTATGTTCACCGCAGATTCCTGTTGTAATTACATAGTCGGCACTTGAAATTTCTGATGCAGAATTATAATCGACAAAATCAAAATCATCTCTTAACAAGAGTTCGCTGTGGTATGATGCCATTGCGTTGCGTGATTTGCCGAGAAGGATAACTTTTATTCCGAGCCTTTTAGCCTCGTTATTGTACAGAAAGGCATAGCAAAGACACCTTGCAAGTTCACCGCCCGAGATGACAATTGTTTTGTTCCTGAGCTTTGCAAGAGTTTCTTTTTCAACTCCGGGCAATGCCGCCCTGTCGGCCTCAAATTCGTTTAAAAAATCTTTAATACGCATTACTTTATCCTTCGTAATTATGCTCGCAGTTCTGTTGCTCTTATACTGCGTTTTATTCCGTCTTTAAGCGTGGTTTTCGGACTAAAGCCGAGTGATTTTATTTTATCATTGCACAAAACATACGGTGTGGGGGATGACGGAGAAAATTCGGGTTTTTCTTCGTCTTTTTTGTGAACGAACACTACGGAGAGATTCTTTTCGGGATTTGCCGATTTTACAAGCTGTGCAAATTCCCGCATTGTAACATTTGCGTTATCGCTTGAAATGTTGTATGCCTCACCGCTTTTTCCGTTAAGCAAAATATCAATCAATGCCGAAACCGTGTCCGTCACATAGCAAAAGCTGAACTTTTCGCCACCGTTATCTGTAAGCATAATGCTCTGATTTTTTGCCGCACTGACAATCAGCTTTGCCCATTTTCTTTCATCGCTCATTCTGACACCTCCGAGTGTGGGGCAGGGACGGGCGATTTTTACATTCATACCGAACTTTTCAGCATAGCAAACAGCAAGTGTTTCGGCTGAACGCATGCTTTGTGCGTATGCACTGTCGGCATCTGTCGGATCAAGATAGCCGAGGTCGTTTTCGCAAATGTTATTTTTACCGCTGAAAACCTCCCCGTAAACCATATATGAAGATACGAGCAGAACCGATTCGGCATTTGACTCTTTTGCATATTCAAGCGCATTTGCAAAGCCCGAAGTGATTGTATCCGCAATTTCGGGATTATTGCAATCTTCCTCTGCAACCTCACACGGGCAGTTGCAGTATATTACAAAGTCGGCTCTTTCAATCTCCGGAAAGTTCTTTGACTCTCCGATTTCAATAACAAAATCTTTGCGGAGAGTAAGGTTGCCGAACTGCTTTTCGGCATCTTCACGGCTTTTTGCAAGGGTGATTACCCTTGTGTTGTTTTCAAAAAAGTCATTGCCCTCAAGCAATGTGCATATAATGTAATATGCAATAAGTCCGTGACAGTCCGACACGAAAACAGTCTTGTTTTTTAACTGTTGAAAATTTATCCTGTTGTCTGCAATTTTTTTAATGTCCTCAAAAATTTCGGAGGACAGATTGCCTTTTACGGTACAGTCCATATGGGTTTACCTCTCAGATAAATCAGAAAAGCTCCGCAATTGTGGAGCTTTTGCTTTATTCCGAAACGGAATTATTTTTTCTTTTTTGATTCCTCATAAACTCTGAGGGTTTCATCTGTCGGTCCGTCAAACATAACAGTTCCTTTTTTCAGGAAGATTGAACGCGCGCAGATTTCTTTAACCGAAGCGGCATTGTGGCTTACATAAAGAACGGTTACACCGCTTTCGATAATCTCTTTAATTTTATTTTTACACTTCTTTTTGAAGGTTGCGTCACCGACCGAGAGCGCCTCATCAACAACAAGAACATCGGGTTCAATGTTGACATTGATAGCAAAACCAAGACGCATTTTCATACCGCTTGAGTATGTTCTTACAGGTTGGTCAATGTAATCTCCAAGCTCTGCAAAGTCGATGATTTTTTCCTCAATCTGCTTAATGTAGCTGTCCTCAAGACCGAGAACATAACCCTTCAGATAAATGTTTTCTCTGCCTGTCATTTCCATGGAAAAGCCTGCAGTGAGCTCAAGCAATGCGGCAACCTTGCCGTCAACGGTGATTTCGCCTTCATCGGGAAATGCAACGCCCGTAATCATCTTGAGCAGAGTTGACTTGCCTGCACCGTTGTCGCCGACAATACCAACCGATTCGCCACGATTGATTACCATTGAAACATTGTTAAGTGCCTTATTTGTTTTTGCATTTCTCGGTTTAAAGAAAAGAGCCTTGAATCTTGCCTTGTCATCTTTGTAGAGTGTATAGGTTTTGCTGACATTTTTAAAGGTAATAATCGGATCGGATACTTTTGTTTCAGCCATAATATTACCTCCTTAAAGTACATCAGGAAGTTTTTTCCTGAGTCTGTTGTAGTTGAAAATACCAAGGACGAAAATTACAACAAATTCAATTGCAAACACAAGACATTCCGTTTTGTTTGCATAGAACGGTCTGTTGTAGAGGAAACAGTTGCGGTAGCCGTTTACGAAAAAGTTAATCGGATTGATAAGCATAAGCTTGTTGAGAAACGGCGAATCAAAGCCGTAGGAGTTGTACATAATACCCGATAACCAGAAAATACCTGACATAACGGAAACAATCAGGCTTTCAAAGTCCTTACTGAACGCAGACATCGGGGCTGTTGACCATGTGAGTGCAAGGAAGAAGATAAACATCAACGGACAGTACAGGAAAAATTGCAGATTGTACCAGCTCGGTCCGATTGTGAAAAGTACATATGCGTACATAAATGCCATAAGAATCAGGTGAACAAAAAGCCTTGAAACCTCTGTATAAGTAAGGATTGTTGAAACGGGGAACTTAACCTTTGTAATAAATTGACGGTTGATTCTCAGTTCCTTTGCACCCTGCGTTATGCTGTCCTGAATAAAGAACCACGGAATGATACCGATGAACATAAAAGTAAAGAAGTCAATGGAAAAAGGCTGTGCTCCGCCGATGTCAAGGTGAAGTGTTTTAAGCTGTTTGATACCGCAGGAAAAAGCGAACCAGTAAACAAAAATTGTAAACGCAGGCTTAACAACAGCCCAAAGAGGACCGATTACGGCGCCTTTGTAAGTTTTAATAAGTTCGTTTTTGGCAAGGAGCAAAATCTGCTTTCCGAAGCCACGATGTTCTTTTAAAATTGTAAACAATTATTATACCATCCTATCTCTTTTGTGATGCACAGGCGCCCGCCTGCAAGTGAATAAAATCGAAAAATGTATTATGCACTCTTTAACAGTATATATTATATTACTTTTTCCTAATTTGTCAATCAAAACAAGGCAATTGAAATCTATTTGTAAGATTGAGCAAATCCCCGTTAATTCTGTGTATTTTGAGTGTTCGCAGAGCAAATATGACAACCTGTCACGGAAACCTTTTAAAATAAGGAATAATACTTTTCAGATAACATAAAATTTAAAGGCTGTATAAATGGGGGATGATTAATTTTAAAAATTCACCAAAATTAAAATCCCGAACAGAGCTTTTAAAAGCTTTGCTCGGGATTAATTTTATTGCTTATCAGTCTGCCTGGATTTTTACAAACTGTTCCTGCATATAGGAATAAACCTCATCGGAAACATTTGCAAATACATAGCATTTGTCAAGATACTCGTCACTCGGGAAGATGAATTCGTTTTTCTTTACGTCTTCATCAATGTAATCGTCATATGCAACCTGATTGGGTGTTGCATAGTTGAGATATTCAAAGTTTGCGGCGGCAATTTCAGGATCCTGCATAAAGTTGATGAACTTCTCTGCATTTTCCTTGTTTTTACTGCATTTCGGAATACACATTGCGTCATAGAAAAGGTTTGAGCCGTCCTTTGGCATTGCGTAGTCAAGATCCTCGTTGTTATCAATCATTGTCATAATGTCGCCTGCGTAGTACGGAGCAATTGCCGACTGGCTGTTTTCCATTTCAGTAAATACCTGATCCATTACATATTTTTTAAGGAGAGGCTTCTGCTCTTTAAGTTTAGCGGCGGCTTTGTCAACATCTTCCTTGGTGCAGTTAGCAGGATTAATGCCCTCAAGCTGCATCGCAATTGCCATTGCGTCACGGCTGTTGTTAAACATAAGAATCTGACCCGAAAGGTCTTTGTTCCAAAGTGCGTCCCATGAATCGGGCTTTGTTTTAACCTTTGTTTTGTCATAAACCATACCTGTTACGCCCCAGCTGTAGCATACGGTATATTTACCTTCGGGATCGCAGGCAAGCTTTTTGAAACGATCCATAAGATTGTCGTAGTTAGGAATATTGTCAAAGTTAAGCTCCAACAGCATATCCTCATCAATCATTCTGCTGATCATATATTCGGACGGAATGACGACATCATAGCTTACATTACTGTTTTTCAGCATATTGTAAAGCTCTTCGTTGGTTTCATAGGTTGTGTAGTTTACCTTGATGTTGGTGCGTTTTTCAAACTCCTCGATAATGTCGAGTGAGTCATCTTCGCCGTTTGAAATGTACTCGCCCCAGTTGTAAACATTAACTTCTCCTGCGTCAGCTGAGTCAGCCGAAGCACCTCCGCCGCAGCCTGAAAGGCAAGCCGCACATGTTGCCGTCATTGCAGATGCAAGGACAATGCTGATGATTCTTTTCATTTCTCAATCTCCCTTTAATAAAATTTTTAAAATCAAGTTCTCTTTTTCTGCACCTTTTCTTCGTGTCTGTCACGCAGATTAATAATAACCATAACAATGAGTACAGCAAGGAAAAGCAGTGCGGAAAGAGCGTTGATTTTCGGTGAAATTCTCCTGTGAGTCATCGAGTAAATTTCAATAGAGAGGTTCTGGAATTTTGCACCCCTTGTGAAATATGTTATGATGAAATCGTCAAGAGAATATGTAAAACTCATGAGCAGACCCGAGAAAATACCCGGCATAAGCTCGTGAATAATTACCTTGTAAAATGCCTGCCATTGGTTACAGCCAAGGTCAAGGGCGGCGTCGTAAATGCTCTGATCCATTCGTTTGATTCTCGGCATAACATTAAGCACAACAAACGGAACACAAAAGCATATGTGCGAAATTAAAACCGTGAAAAATCCCATTTCAAAGTTAAAGATAACTCCGAGAGTCGTAAACAAAAGCATGAGAGAAACACCCATTACTATGTCAGGGCTGATGATTGGAATGTTTGACGCATTTTGAATAAGCATTCTTTTTTTGCCCTTGAAATTGCTGATGCCGATTGCGGCGGCAGTTCCGAGGATTGTTGCAAAAACAGATGCAAGAACGGCAATAATAACAGTGTTCCACAATGCGTTCATAATATTGTCGTCACGAAAAAGCTGTATATACCATTTGAATGTAAATCCTTTCCAGACGGTAGTTTTTCCGTTGTTGAAGGAATAGAAGATAAGTACGGCAATGGGCGAATAAAGGAAAATAAGCAGGATTGCAATGTAAATTTTTGAAAGAATACCTGTTTTCTTTTTCATTATGCAATCGCCTCCTCATCACCGAACAAGTTCATGATTATCAGGAACACGAAAATAAAAATCATTAATATCAATGAAATTGCCGAACCCGTGTTTTGGTCTGTCCAGAATATTTTTTCAATGACATCACCAATCATAATGTCGTCCGGACCGCCGAGATACTGTGCAACCAGGAATGTGCTTGCACTCGGAACAAATACCATTGTCACACCCGAAATAATTCCGGGAACGCTGAGCGGTGCGACAACCTTTTTGAATACGGTAAAGTTGTTTGAACCGAGATCCTGCGCCGCCTCAATAAGGCCGTTGTCAATTTTGCTCATAACGGTGTAAATCGGCAGAACCATAAACGGAAGATATTCATACACCATTCCGAGAATTACCGCACCCGTGTTGCCGATGTAGGTTGAATGAATACCCAAAAGCGAAAGCATCATATCAATCGGACCGTTGTCCTGCAAAAGCGTTACCCATGCGTAGATTCTTAGCAGAAAGTTCATCCACATAGGAATCATAAGCAACATAATGAGCGTGTTCTGGGTTGATTCTTTCATTCTCGTGAGAAGGTATGCAAGCGGATATGAAAGTACTAGACAGATTGCCGTTGAAATAAGCGCAATCCAAAGTGATTTTACAAAAATATTTGTGTAGTAAAACGCATTTGTAAATGCCTGAAGCGAAAAATTACCGTTCTTGTCGGTAAAGGCGGTAAAGCCGATCATAATAATCGGAATCATTGTGAAAACAACCATCCAGATTATGTAGGGAATAGAGGGCTTGCGTGATTTCATTTATCAGCCCTCCTTTTCTGAAAACTCTGAGATTACCTCAAACCGAGCCTTTGAAAAGTTGAATGAAAGCGGAACATAGGTTGCGACCTGCTCGTCCGTATCGCTGAGCATAAGCCACTTTCTTTCGTCCGATTCAAGAATGATTTCGTTGTGTTCACCCTTGTAAACTACGGATTCAATGTACAAATCCTTTAAATCGCCCACGCCGTCGCCTGCAAGCGAAAGAGCGTCGGGCGGCAGAGTGATTTTTAGCTTTGTACCTTCTTCATAGTATTTATCGGGAACGGTAACGGTTTCGCCCTCAAGCTCAAATTCAAAGGAATTGTCATTCTGATTCGAGTATGTAACGGTTGTCTCAATAACATTATCGTAAAACGGAAGAAGCTTGTTCATAATCTGAATGTTGAACGGGATAACCCTCATACCGATTTTGCTTCCGATTTCAGCCGATTCGGTGGAGTGGATAAGAATTTCACACTTTCCGCATCTTACGCTCATCTCATAGTGAACACCCTTGAAGGTTGTGTTCTCAACAGTTCCGACAAGCTGACCGTCCTCGGGAGAGGTAACTTCAATATCCTCGGGACGGATGACAACATCAACAGGAGTATTCCTGCCGAATCCTTTGTCAACACATTCAAGCTCTTTGCCGAGAATTTGAATTCTGCAGTCATCAAGCATAATTCCGTTGAGAATATTTGCCTCACCGATAAAGTCTGCAACAAATGCGTTCACAGGCTCGTTGTATATATCCTCGGGAGAACCAATCTGCTCGATTACACCGTTGTTCATAACAACAACACGGTCGCTCATGGTCAGAGCCTCTTCCTGATCGTGAGTAACATATATAAATGTTTTCTGAGTTTTCTGCTGAATCTCCTTAAGCTCAAGCTGCATACTCTTACGCAGTTTAAGGTCAAGAGCACCGAGAGGCTCGTCAAGCAGAATGATTTCGGGATCGCACACAAGCGCTCTTGCAATTGCAACACGCTGCTGCTGACCGCCCGAAAGCTTTGCAACAGAACGCTTTTCATAACCCTTGAGGTCAACGGTTGCAAGCATATCGGTTACACGCTTTTTTATTTCATCTTTCGGCATCTTTTTAAGCTTGAGTCCGAAAGCCACATTATCAAAAACATTGAGGTGGGGAAATAAAGAATATTTCTGGAACACCGTGTTTACATTTCTTTTATTCGGAGGAGTTCCGTTAATTCTTTTGCCGCCGAAAATGACATCGCCGCTGTCGGGTTCAACAAAACCGCCGATGATGCGCAGGGTTGTGGTTTTACCGCAGCCTGACGGACCGAGAATAGTTACAAATTCCTTTTCATTTATATCAAGGTTGATGTGGTTAAGAATTACCTCACCGTCAAATTTGATGAAAATATCCTTGAGTGAAACTATTGTTTTCTTTGATGTCTGTTCCATTTATGCACCCCTGTTCCGTTGTGATAACAGTAAAATCCGTAAAAAATAAAGCGGATTGTGTCAGCCTGAAAAATGCAGGCGAACACAGTCCGCTCTGCCGTTTCTGCAAAGACATAACCATGATGCTCAGAATTTTTGAACAGAAAAATAAGACGGCTGTGTCGCCCCGTCCTTTTTCTTTACACAAAATCCTTATTAACCGCTTAAAAGCGATTGCACGCAATACAATTTAAATTTTCCGAAATGTCACCCGTCACATAAGCATCAGGGGACAACTGCTCTTTGATTATATTCTAAATGCACAAAAATGTCAATCAATATCGTGTAAAAAGAAAATCAAATTTGCATCGCTAATATTCTTTTAAAGAAGTAAAGCTCATACAGAGTCAGAAAAGGTTAAATATAATGCTTTTTGGTGCAAAATTATTGTTAAAAAATTTTTACAACCGTGTAATCTGCACAAAAAACAGCCCTCGAATTTGTAACATAAAGTATATACTTTTTTGGTGAAATTTGTTATAATGAAATCGAAAATTTTATGAAAGGATGTTTTCCCTATGAAGAAAGCAAAAAAGATTGCAAGTCTTGTTGTTGCGTCTGCGCTTCTGACATCTTCTTTTGCGGCAATTACCTCTGTAAATGCTGCCGAGGTTGATTCCGCACAGACTGCATCTGCCGACAGCACCCTTCGTGATAAGGTCGGCGACGGTGTTATGCTCCACGCATTCAACTGGTCTTACAATACAATCAAAGAAAACCTTCCCGCAATTGCAGCGGCAGGATACACAACAGTTCAGACTTCTCCCGTTCAGCAGCCAAAGGACTACTCAACCTCAGGCGATGTAACAGGTCAGTGGTGGAAGCTTTATCAGCCGATCAGCTTCCATATTGCAGAGGAGTCATGGCTCGGCACAAAGGACGATCTTAAATCACTTTGTGATGAGGCTGACAAATACGGCATCAAAATCATCTGCGATATCGTTTCAAACCATATTGCAAATGCCGATGAAGCTAGGCCGGACACTGTGAGCAATCAGGTTAAAAAGTACGAGCCTGAGTTCTATAAGAAAAGAAAAACCTACACCCGTACATACAAAGGCGATGCAAACGACAGTTCGGTTCAGGCAGTTGTTCAGGGTCATGTTTCAAAGTGTCCTGACCTTGTAACAAACGATACTGCTGTTCAGGGATACATTATCAACCTCCTCAAGGAATGCATCGACTGCGGTGTTGACGGTTTCCGTTTTGATGCCGCAAAGCATATTGAAACAGAGGATGACGGCGAGTATGCGTCTGATTACTGGAAAAATATAACAACCTCGGCTTCTTCTTACTACACACAGAAAACAGGCGATGACCTCTACATCTACGGTGAAATTCTTAACAACTGCGGTGCAGACAGAAGCTACTCCTCATACACCAAGTATATCAATGTTACTGACAACAGAACGGGCGACGCAGTGCTTTACAATGTCACAAGGGGTAAGGCAAGCACAGCTACCAATGCAAAATACAAATCAGGTGTTGCAGCGTCAAATGCAGTTCTCTGGGCAGAAAGCCACGATACATACGAGGGCAGCTCGGGTTCATCGGGATTCTCAAACACTGCCGGTATTTCGGATGAAAATGTTGTAAAGGCATGGGCAATCGTTGCATCAAGAAAAGATTCAACAGCACTTTTCTTTGCCCGTCCGGGAACAGCTCTCATGGGTAACATTTCAACGGATTCAACTTACAAGAGCACAGCTGTTTCCGAAATTAACAAGTTCCACAACCTTTTTGTAGGTCAGTCTGAAAAGCTCGGTTCTTCAGGCGACATTGCTTATGTTGCAAGAGGCACAAGCGGTATCGTTCTTTCAAATTGTAAAGGTACAAACGCAAGCGTAAGTATTTCCGGCACAGGTCTTGCAGACGGCAAATATACGGATACGGTTTCAGGTGCTGAGTTTACGGTTGCAAACGGCGTTCTCACAGGTTCAATCGGCGACACGGGTGTTGCTGTTGTTTACAACGGTACAACAACCCCGAAGGCAATAAACTCTGTTGAAAGCGGTTCGTTCAGGGGCGACACAATGACCCTTACACTCAGTCTTGAAAACGCAACATCGGGTACTTACTGTCTTGATGATTCAACTCCTGTTAAGTTTACGGGTACAACATCAATCCGCATCGGTTCAGATTATAAGCCGGGCGAAACAATCAATCTCACAGTTACGGCAACCGACGGTGTAAAGACCTCTTCAATGGTTTATAAGTACGCAAAGAGTACCGCTCAGGAATCGGGAGTGTATGTATTCTTCAACCCTGCTAACAAGAAGGGCTGGTCAGCACCTTACCAGGTTTACATCTTTGATGAAACCACAAACAAGGGTACTGTTTACAAGAATGCAAACTGGCCGGGCGAAGCAATGACTCTTGATCCTGCAACAGGTTACTATTACTACGAAGTTCCGAAGTCATCAAGTATTTCAGCTGATGAGGATGATGAAAATCAGGCTGCGTCGGATTTTGACCTTTCAACTTCAGCCAACACAAGAGTAATCATCTCTGAAAAAGGCGGCGAGCAGTATCCGGGCAGAACAGGTACACCTATCAGCCTCAACGGTTCATCAAAGGCATTCTCACTTACAAAGGCAGGTACATGGGAGGATACAACTCTTACACCTACAAAGGTTGAGATTGAGGCTACTGATGTTACAAAGGGTTCTGCAGCAGAACCTACAACAAAGCCTGTTCCGCCAACTCAGCCTACAACCGCACAGCCCGCAACAGAGCCTTCGGGCAATGCTGTTTACGGTGATGTAAACGGTGACGGTGACATTACAGTCGTTGACGCTACACTCGTTCAGAAACATGTCGTTCAGCTTGAAACACTTTCGGCTGACAAGCAGATTCTTGCTGATGTTAATGGGGATAATATAATCTCTGTTGTTGACGCAACATTGATTCAGAAGTACATTGTTCAGCTCGAAGACTGGGGTCGCACGGGTGATGTTTATCAGGCAGAACAGCCTACAACACCTGAGCCGACTTCCGCTGAGCCTACAACCGTAAAGCCGACTGCACAGCCTACAACAAAGCCTGCTGACACATACACTCTTTACTTCAAGACTAAGCTTGGCTGGATGACATCTGACGGTGTTTCACTCTTTGCTTATGACCTTGACACAGGTGCAAGCTATCAGTTTGAGCAGGATACAGACGCTTACCCGAATGTTTACACAGTTGAAGTTCCTGCAACAGTTTCAAATGTCAGCGTTTATCGTTCTCTTTCAGAGGTTGACGAAAAGCCTGTAGGCGGTGATGACGGTAATGTTTACAATTGCTGGGATGCAACAGTTTCAATGACAAACAACTGCATCTCACTCAGCAATGACGAAGCTGTTTCAACAGCTCCGTATGTTCCGGAGCAGAAGCCTGCATTCACACTTTCAAGAGTTTACTTTGATAACTCAAAGGCACACTATACTGATGTTTATATCTACGGTTGGGCAGAGAGCGGACTCGGCAACGCAGCAGCTCACATGAATAAGATTGCAGGTACAGATATCTGGTACTACGATTTTGACACACCGCTCAGCCCCGGTTCAAACTGTTTCCTCTTTAAGGACACAGAATCAACATGGAAAACACAGACAAACGACTTGACAGTTGCTGACGGTAAGAACTGTTTCCGTGCAAATCCGGGTTCAAAGTCCGGCGGTGTCTGGGTAAGCTATTCAGAATAACAGAACTACAGAACAACCTTTTCTTAATATTCTGCTAACAGTAAAGCATTCCCTCCGATAAAATTCGGGGGGAATGTTACTTTTAATATGATTTTACTTGAAAAAGAATGTAATATACAGTATTATATTAGGAGTAATAAACCGAAATTTAAGTGAATTTATGGACGGGAATTTATGAAAACAGAGCAGATTTTTCAGGAATTTGAACAAAGGCTTGAAAAAGAATATTATGCACAGCTTGCAAGCAAAGAAATTCTGACTGTTCCTTTGCTTATTGAGATTTTTCTTGACGATGATTACGCAAATGCTCACTGGGCGGAACAGGTTCTTGAGTATATTTGCGAAGTAAATCCGAAGCTTGTCTATCCGTTCTTTGAATTTGTTGCCAAAGGTCTTGACAACTGCAACGGCTTTCTTGCGTGGAATACTTGGAAGATAATTACAAAGCTTTTGCCGACTGACACGGAAAATAAATTTGAAAGCGTAAAAGAAAGGTTTTACGACGCACTTGCTTCAAAAATACCGGCAGAATTTTCCATAGCCTGTGATTGTGCCGTGTCCGTTTTCATTAACAAAGCGGATGAACAGAAAAAATTGCTTGATATTTTGAAGAAATCCGCTGAACACAAGTTTTACATTGGCGATACCGAAATTGAAAACAGCGGAGAGATAGCCAAAGAAAAAGTACAGTTATTTCTTGAAAGAATAATGAACTATAAAACAAAAGCGGAGAACAATTGTTAACTGATATAATCCCCTTAAAGCAGACTCTTGAAAAACATGGTTTTCAGGGAATGCTTTAAGGGGAGATTTTTATGTAAAAAAGAAGAAAAAAGTACGGTACTGAAACGGGATAAAGATAACTGTTAAATCATATTTTCGGATTTTACAATACCATGTTACAAAAAATCCGCAGACGGTAAAATCTGCGGATAAAATGTTTAAAATTAAAATGCCTCTATAAGCGGATTGACTGCACCCGGCTGTATTTTTTCGGGATGGTCAATATATTCGATTGCCTTGCCGCAACCGTTGATAACGCAGTCAGCGGCGGCTTTGTGAACCCTTACTTTCAGCTTTGTGGATTCGCTGAGAAGCCTTGCAAATCCCGTCAGCTTGGCAAGACCGCCTGTCAAAATTATACCGTCAGTGTAGATGTCACCGACAAGCTCGGGCGGAGTCTGTTCAAGCACATCTTTAATTGCTCTGATAATGTTAAGCGCAATATCCTCGATTACAGGCTTGATTTCGGCATAGCCAACATCAATAAATTTGGGCAGACCGCTTACGGCATCCCTGCCTTTAACTCTGAAAAGCTTAGGCTCTTTCGGAATTTTTACACAGCCAACAGCCTTTTTGCAGGCCTCTGCCATGTTTGTGCCGATAATCAGGTTATGCTCTTTTCTGATGTATTTAACGATTTCTTCGTCCATTGCACAGCCTGCCGACTTTATGCACTTGGAAACCGAAATTCCGCCGAGAGAAAGCACGGCAATATCTGCCGTACCGCTGCCGACATCTGCAATCAGAATGCCGTGAGGACTTGTTATGTCGAGCGAACAGCCCATTGCCGCCGCTTTTGGTGCTTCAATAAGATACACCTTGCGAACACCGATTGAGCTTACTGCGTTTACAACAGCTCTTTTTTCAACCTCGGTAACCTCACTCGGGATTGATGCAACAACCCTCGGCATAGTCACCTTTGACGGACTGACCTCTTTTATAAGAATTGAAACCATATCCTCAACAAGTTCGGAGCGTGAAATAACACCGTCATCAATCGGGTGCATTGCTCGTATGCCAGCAGGCGTTTTGCCAATCATCTTATACGCCTCGTTGCCGACGCCGACGATGTCGTAGGTATCAACATCAAACGCAACAACGCTCGCCTCATCAAGCACTATTCCTTTATTTTCAATAAAAACTCTTGTTCTGTCAGAACCGAGATCAACAGCTATATCCATATTAATCACTCCAATGCTATATCAGCAGAGATGTGCAAAGCGTACAGCAACAAATCTCGCCGCATTTGCACTTGTTAAGTATTCTTGCACATTCGCCAAGCGTACTGCCTGTTGTAATAATGTCGTCAATAATCAGTATTCGCTTGCCTTTGATTAAATTCTTGTCAATCGGCGAATAAACGCCTATAACATTTTTTGCCCTTTCAGCCGCTTTTATGCTGTGCTGGGTTTTATTTTTCTTTGTTTTGACAAGCAGGTCGGCATACTCAATGCCGAGAAGCCTTGCACATTCCTTTGCAAGCAACTCAGCCTGATTGTATCCACGCTCTCTGAGAGTATCCTTGTGCATCGGCACACAGGTGACAAGGTCAAATTTCCTGTCACGGTAAACATCTTTTATTGAACGAACCATTTCGTGTGAAAGCAATTCGGCATATGCACCGCAGTTATGAAATTTAAAGTTAAGAACTGCCCTGCGGAAAATTCCGTCATAGGGGAAAGGAGAGGCACAGATGTACCCTCCCGTTGCATATCGTACAAGCGGCATTTCGGGGAATTCTTTTCTGCATTTGTTGCAACAGCTTTTGTTCGGTTCAATAACCCTTCCGCAGTACGGACAACGAACCGTAAAGAAAAATCCTTTTATCGTGCCGAAAACTTTCTTAATAAAGTGTGTCATCTCTCAGTAAAAATTCTTTAAGACCGCTGTACCTTTTTGTACGGCGGTTATTGTTTACCATATATTCAACGGTTGACGGATTGCCGACAAGCACAAGCGTTTTCTTCGCCCTTGTAACAGCGGTGTAGAGTAGATTTCTGTAGTAAAGCTGAGGAGGCCCTGAAAACATCGGTATAATAACTGCATCAAATTCATTGCCCTGACTTTTATGCACCGTGATTGCGTAGGCAAAATCAAGGTCGCCCGCAAATTCAAAGGTGTATCTTGCGATCTTGTCAAAAAATTTAACGACAAGCGATTTTGTCTTTCTGTCAATCTTTGTGATGATTCCTATGTCACCGTTGAAAATCCCTTCGCCCGTTTCGCCGTTTTCACGAAACCAGCGAATATCATAGTTGTTTTTTATCTGCATAACCTTGTCGCCTGTACGAAAGGTTTTTGAACCGATTGTGATTTCCGCCTTATCGTCATCCTTCGGATTTAGCGCCGCCTGCAACTTGTGGTTAAGCTCGGCAGTTCCGAGTTCACCCTTTTTGGACGGAGCAAGCACCTGAATGTTTTCAAACGGAGAATATCCGTATGCCTTTGGCAGACGATTTGCACAAAGGTCAGCTATTACCGCTGAGACTTCTGATTTATTGTTCCTTTGAAGAAAGAAAAAGTCCTTGTCGGCGGAATTAAGAATGGGTATTTCACCGTTCACAATCTTATGTGCGTTTGTTACAATAAGGCTCTGCTGTGCCTGACGGAAAATCTCATTCAACCGTACAACGGGAATAAGTCCGCTTTCGATAAGATCGCCGAGCACATTACCCGGACCTACGGAGGGGAGCTGGTCGGAGTCGCCTACAAGAATAAGTCTGCATCCTGTGGAAAGCGCTCTCATAACGCTTTCCATAATGAATGCGTCCACCATTGAAACCTCGTCAACAATCAATGCGTCGCATTTAAGCTGATTGCGTTCGTTCTTGTTGAAAACGGGGTTGTCATGTTTATCCCAGCTGACCTCAAGCAGTCTGTGCAGAGTTTTTGCCTCATCGCCCGTGAGCTCGCTCATTCGTTGAGCCGCTCTGCCTGTGGGGGCAGAAAGCAAAACAGTTTTGCCGTTTGCTTTCATTATTTTTATTATAGCATTGAGGGTTGTCGTTTTTCCTGTACCGGGACCGCCCGTCAGAACGAGCATACCCTCGGTAAGTGCCATAGTGATTGCTTTCTTTTGCAAATCGGCATATTCGATTCCGTCCTCTTTTTCACATTTTTCAATCGCCTTGTCAATGTTTTTAATTTTCTCTGACGGAAATTTAAGCAACATTTTTATTCTTGACGCTATGTACATTTCGCAGAGGTGAACATTGGGAGGAAACACGAATTTTTTGCCGTCAATCTTATCTTCGATAAGCGAACGGTCAAACAGCATTTCTTCCATGCACTCCGAAACCTTTTCACCGTCAATTCCGAGAAAATCGGTTGAAACCTTCAGCAGCTTTTCCTTTGGCAGACAGGTGTGACCGTTTCGCTCATTGTGATGAAGAATGTATACGATTCCTGCACGCATACGGACATTTGAATCGGGTTCTAATTTTTCTTTTTTAGCAATAAAATCCGCACTCTCAAACGATACCCCAAAATCACCCTGACAGAGAATGTACGGATTTTTCTTGATTAAATCGACACAGCTCGGACCGTAAGCGTTGAAAATTTTGACCGATGCGGTGTTTGAAATTCCGTACTCGCCGAGAAAAAGCATGAGTGTTCGCACGCCTGTGTTTTGCTTTAACTGCTTTGAAAAATCCTCGGCTTTTTGCGAAGAAATTCCTTTCAGCATTGCAACTCTTTCGGGCTGATTTTCAAGCACATCAAGCGTTGCCTCGCCAAATTCCTTTACAAGCCTTTGTGCGGTTTGAGTGCCGATTCCCTTGATAGCTCCGGATGACAGATAACGCAGAATATCAGCCGCCTCGGTAGGTCTGCTGATTTCGCAAATCTGCACGGCAAACTGTCTGCCGTAGCTCGGATGATTTGTATATTTGCCGGTAAGCTTTACAACATCACCCGACGACACCTGTGGCATAATTCCGACAGCGGTCAAATAATCGTCACCGTCAGCAAGCTCAATTACCGTGTAGCCGTTTTCATCGTTTCGGAAAACCACGCTTTCAATTGCTCCCTCAAGCTGAAGAAGATTGTCGTTGTTCATTAAAACTTACTCCTCAAATCTTTTTGTGAGTTCGCCGAGAGTAATTTCGTAGCCCGCTCTTTCATAGTCAAGGTAATCCGTACACGGCTTGAAGCCATCCGTATTTTTTGAAATCTGCAAAGCAATGTATTCAAGAAAATGCGGATTTTTAATCATAATAGGTCCTGTAACATGAGTAGCAAAAAGGTTCTTGTTTTTTAAACCCTCCGTTTTTGCGTTTTCGTAGTCACCGAGTCCGTGTTTAACAGTGAAAAGATGATTTTCAATACCTTTAATTTCACTGCACTTGTTTACAAAGCCGACAATCGGTTTTGTGAGAATGTCAGATGTATAAACAATATCGCCTGTAATTCTGCGTTTGTTCTGCTCGGTAACTGTAAAATCGTAAATTCCGAGTCCGTCAAAAACCTTGCCGTCAGAGTCTGTAATTGTTTTTCCGAGCATTTCAAACGAGTTGCCCGTCATAAGAATTACCTTGCCGCTGTTGATGTATTCAACAAGAAAATCCTTGTACTTTTTAAAATCCTGCAAAACAAGCTTCTGATTTTTTTCTGTACCCGAACCGATGTAGATAAAATCGTAATCGCCCAGGTCGGCATTGTCAAACAGGGTAAGCCTGTCGGTTGTAAATTTCACACCGCTCTTTTCAAGCATTCTTTCAAGCGCAGAAACATTGGCATATTCTCCGTACAGGTTCATTATATCGTGATACAAATGAAGAATTTTCATAATCAGTCCACCTTTACCTTTTCAAGAAATTTACCCTTGTCTGAGAAACAGGTAATTACATAAATTTTTTCTTTGTGGTCATTGTCAAGATAATCAACGGCTTCTTCAATGTCCTTGATAACCTTGATTTTGTTTCTGTCAACTTTTGAGAAAGAAAATCTTGTTGCAAGGTCGTTGCAATATGTTCCTGCAAGCACAATGTTCTTTACATTGTCGCTTTTGAGAAGGTCAAAGTTGATGTCCCAAAGCCATGAAACATCGCTTGTAAAATACTTTCTGCTGACTGCGTCAACAATAATCAAAACATCGCACTTATCCTTGTCGGATGCGGCAAGCTTGAGTGACTGATTGTACGAAATGCTGTTTTCATGTTTTGATGTAACAAGCGTACCCTTTCTGTTTCCGAGCGTGAATGTTACAACACGGAAGTTTTTAAGAACATAATTGCTCAGGCTCTTTGCAATTGTGTTGCCGTCAACACCTGTGATTGATGCAACGGTAAATGCCGCAAGCAAATTGTAAACATTATAAAGCGATTTGAGCGTAAGTTCAATCTTGTACTTATTGTTGATTGTAATTTCGCCTTTTTCAAGATCGGCAGATGTAACTGTGTAGCTTGTATCCTGTCTTTTAAGACCGCAGTTAGGGCATTCATAGTTGCCGATGTGGTCGTAGTGATAGCTTGAATATGTCATAGGAGATTTGCAGTGAGGGCAATATGCACCGTCATTATAAACACCGACAAACTCCTTTGTATCGGTCGGAAGATTGCCTGCACCGAACCATACAACATTATCTCTGCCGTAGCCAAAGCACGAAACAAGCGGATCGTCGGCGTTAAGAATAAGCTGAGTTTCTGGATGAATACTATCCTTTACGGCATTGTAAACCCATTCCGGATGACCGTTTCGTGTGAGCTGGTCACGGTAAAGGTTTGTGATAACATAATGAGTCGGTGTGATGTATTTGAAGGTATATTTTGCAAAGCGTTCGTCACTTTCAATGAGAAGAATATCCGATTTAACCTTGCCCGAAAGAGTACAACTGCCGAGAATAAGAGTTGTAACGCCCTCAATCTGGTTAGAACCCTCTTTGTTCCAGGCAACTTTTTTGCCGCTTTCACAAAGAATATGTGCAATCATCTCAACGGTAGATGTCTTGCCGTTACTGCCTGTTACGGCAACAATATATTTCGGCAGTTCAATTCGTCCGAGAATATCGGGGCAGAGCTTAAGCGCAATCTGTCCCGGCAGACTGCTGCCCTTGCCGAGCAATCCTCCGACAAATTTCAGAACCTTGCACACAATAATAGTAAATAGTTTTTTCATTTTGCCACTTCCTTAATTAAAGACAACCTGTGTTGCCTCTACATACCTTGTATATATTCTTCATCATTATACCACAATTTTATTTCTTTGAATATATATTCTTAAAATTTTTTGCAAATTGAAACAGCAGGTTGAAAAAAGTTAAAATTCAAAAATAAAAAGCCCGAAATTCGGTCAGCTTGAATTTCGGGCTTTTCTGCAGACTGCAACCATCCGTTCAACGAGTGGTTTTGATTTTATCTGTACTTTTCAACAAAATCGGCGATAAACTTTTTGAAAACACTTGCCTGTGAAATTCCGATATTTCTGCATATCCCTCTGAATTCCTCAACAAGTTCCTTTGGGGCGGAAAATGAAATTTGACTGTAAACTTTTTGATTGTATCTGCGTTTTACTTCGGTTGATGTGACGGTTTTTCTTTTTTCTTCCACAATAATTCCTCCTCAAATCAAAACGGAATCTCATAATTTAATCGTTTTTTCTGCAAATTCCATTGATATTTTCAATGTAACTATATTATACAAAAGACCGCTGTCCCATTATCCTCCCTATGAATTTTAAAATTGAATTTTGTTGTCAGTTGAAAAGTAAATTAATTTTTGGATTTACTTGTATTGAAGGTGAGATTATAATATAATAAGCGTTGTTATGTAAATTTTGTTATGTGATTTATTAACGGAGAAAATTATGACTGAAAAAGAAAAAATGCTTAATTCGCAGATGTATAATCCAATGGGCGACAAACAGCTTCGCAATGAACGCTGTTCGGTTAAAAATCTTTGCAGAGAGTACAACAATCTTCCGTTTGAAGATGAAGAAACTCAAAAAATTCTTATAAAGAAAATTGTCGGCAGTACAAAGGAAAATTTCTACATTACCGCTCCGTTCTGGTGCGACTACGGCTACAATATCGAACTCGGTGAGAATTTCTATTCAAACCACAATATGGTGATTCTCGACTGTGCAAAGGTGAAATTCGGCGACAATGTTTTTGTTGCACCAAATTGCGGATTTTACACGGCAGGTCATCCTGTTGATTATCCGAGAAGAAACGCAGGCTTTGAATATGCCTATCCGATTACCGTCGGCGACAATGTGTGGATTGGCGGAGGAGTTCAGGTCATGCCGGGCGTCACAATCGGAAGTAATGTCGTAATCGGCGGCGGAAGCGTTGTTGTAAAGGATATTCCGTCCGACTGCGTAGCTGTGGGGAATCCGTGCAAGCCTATCAGAAAAATCACGGATGAGGATATGAAAACCTGTTTTGACAAAAGTATGAATAAATAACTTCAAGTGAGGATTTTATGGAGCTTAAAAGTAACGAAGAAAAAATTACCCGTGCATTGCTCGTAAGTGTTGACACGGGCGAATATGACGCACAGGCGTCACTTGACGAACTTTTTGAACTTGTAAAAAGTGCGGGAGCAGATCCCGTTTTGTCTGTAACGCAGAATCTGCAAAAAATTGAAAAGGGTACTTTTGTCGGCACAGGCAAGCTTGCCGACATTGCCGAAATCTGCGAATCGCAGGAGATAGATTTGCTTGTGTTCGACAGCGAGCTTTCTCCGACACAGATTAAAAATATCGAGGCTGAAACAGATGTCAGAGTAATTGACCGAACAACGCTTATTCTCGATATTTTTGCCCAGATAGCAAGGTCAAAAGAGGGTAAGCTTCAGGTTGAGCTTGCACAGCTTAAATATATGCTCCCAAGACTTACGGGTAAAGGTATCGCAATGTCAAGACTCGGCGGCGGTATCGGCACAAGAGGTCCGGGTGAAACAAAGCTCGAAACCGACAGACGACATATCCGCAGAAGAATTGAAAGCCTGAAAGAAGAGCTTTCCGACCTTGAAAAGCATCGTCAGATGTTGCGTTCACGCAGAAAAAAAGACGGTGTAATAACCTGTGCGATTGTCGGCTACACAAACGCAGGCAAGTCAACTCTTATGAACTGCCTTACGGACGCAGGTGTGCTTGCACAGGACAAGCTTTTTGCAACGCTTGATCCCACCTCAAGAGCGTTGAAGCTTCCGAGCGGTGTAACCGTTATGATGATTGACACGGTAGGTCTTGTTCGCAGACTTCCGCACCACCTTGTTGAAGCATTCCGCTCAACCCTTGAAGAGGCGGCACAGTCGGATATTATTCTAAATGTATGCGACGCATCAAGTGACGAGGCAAGAACACATATGCAGGTTACAACCGACTTGCTTGAATCCCTCGGCTGCGGTGACACACCGATTATAACCGTTCTTAACAAGTGCGATTTGCTTGACGAAACTATGCTTGCACAGGACTTTAAAGCCTGTGTTCGCATAAGCGCAAAGAACGGCACGGGTATAGACGAACTTCTTAATGCAATTGAGAACAATCTTCCCGTCAGAATGAAAAGAGTAAAAATTCTTCTGCCGTTTGCACAGGCAGGTCTTGCAAACGAAATTCGCAACAAAGGCACTCTCATTTATGAAGAATATGTTGCCGAAGGACTTTCGGTTGAGGCTGTTGTTGACGAAGCACTTTATGCTAAACTTGCAAAATATGAATGTGAATAACTTAAAATTTATTTAATTTGACATTCTGTTTTTTGGTTGTTATAATGATATTATGAAAGGAAAATGATATGTCATTCTTTGATATGATTCAATCATTTGACACCTCGGTTCTTGAATTTATTCAGAACACATTTAAATGCTCTTTCCTTGATCCGATTATGGCTTTTTTCAGCTATATGGGTGAAATGGGACTTTTCTGGATTGCAGTCGGCATTGTGTTTATAATTTTTAAAAAAACTCGCTCAATGGGAGTTATGATGCTTGTTGCAATGGCAATCGGCTTTCTTGTCGGTGAAATCGGAATAAAAAATCTTATAAACCGACCACGGCCGTTTATGGTTAATATCGATTATTCGGCAAGACCGTCTGAGTTGAATCCCGACTTTGGGCTTAACATAGCCATTCCGTCAGGCAGCAGCTTTCCTTCGGGACACAGCTGTTCGTCACTTGCGGCGGCAACCGTTATGCTTATCAAGGACAAACGATTCGGAATTCCTGCACTTGTACTTGCACTTTTGATTGTATTCTCAAGACTTTATAACTATGTTCATTATCCGTCAGATGTTCTCTGCGGAATGTTACTCGGCGTGATTTGTGCCGTTGTTGTTGTGCTTGTGTTTAAAAAGACAGGTCTTGACAACAGGCTGTCACCGCAAAAGGTTAAAGAAGGCTGATTTTATGAAAAATTACAGATTTGTCGGCAAAACCTCAAAAGAGACTTTTCTCATCAAGGGAATTAATGTTTTCAACGAGCGTTGGATTCATGAGGGTAGTTGTGCCACCGTGACAAATCCTCAGAACGGCAAAAGCTATGTATTTTCAAAGTACATAAGCGGAGGAGTTGAGTTTGTTGCGGGAAAGGACGCAAGCGGTTACTGGCTGTTCTTTGTTGAGGTATAAAACTTTAAAATTCCTTAAAAGAATAATATATATTGGGAGTAAATTTTAAAAATGGAAAACGAAAAATTATTGGCAAAAAATCTGTTTGATTACAGCAGGACTATTGCAAAGCCCTTGCTTGAAACCGTTGATTATCCGTGGGAGGCTCTTCCGAAAATCAGCGAATTTATTATTGAACTCGGAAAAACTCTTGATCCCGAAATCTACGAGCAGAGGGGAGAAAATGTGTGGGTTGCAAAAAGTGCAAAGGTTTTTGACTCCGCATATCTCGGCGGACCGCTCATTATCTGCGAAGATGCCGAAATCAGACAGTGTGCTTTTATCAGAGGCAATGCAATTGTCGGCAGGGGCGCAGTTGTAGGCAACTCAACAGAGCTTAAAAATTCAATTCTTTTTGACGGTGTTCAGACTCCGCACTATAACTACATCGGTGACAGTATTCTCGGCTACAAGTCACACACAGGCGCAGGTGTAATCACATCAAACCTCAAGAGCGACAAGAGCCTTGTAACCGTTCTTTGCGACGGTGATAAGGTTGACACAAATGTTAAAAAGTTCGGCGCAATGCTCGGTGACCATGTAGAGGTAGGCTGCAACAGCGTTCTTAACCCCGGTTCGGTAATCGGCAGAAACACCAACATCTATCCGCTTTCGTTTGTAAGAGGTTATGTTCCCGAAAACAGCATCTACAAGCGTCTTGGTGAGGTTGCAGAAAAGTACGAATAATATTTAAGCATTTGTCGGGTAACATAATTGTTGTCCGATTTTTATGCGGCTTATTATGCGAATAAGGAAAAATAAATTATTTTAAATTTTTGCGTTTTTTTGTTGACAATTGTGATGTTATTTGTTACAATAACCAAGGTTTTGATGACTTTTATCAGAGCAATTTTCTGCCGTGTGCAGGAGTTGGATTGTATAAGCCCGTAATACGGACGGGTGTTTCTACAAACTGCCTTAAACAGTTTACTATAATCCCCGTTAAGGGGCGTAGTATTATGTTTTGGCGGTTTTTTTATTGCCCTTAAATGTTACCCACAACAAATAAAGGAGAAAATGATAATGAAAAAGTACGATGTTATTATTGTAGGAGCAGGTCCGGGCGGAATTTTTTCTGCATATGAGCTTGTAACAAACAACTCTGAAATAAAGGTTGCCGTATTTGAAAAAGGTCATCTTCTTGAAAAGAGAAAATGTCCGATTGACGGTGACAAAGTTAAAAATTGCATTTCATGCAAAACCTGTTCCATTATGAGCGGTTTCGGCGGTGCGGGTGCGTTTTCGGACGGCAAGTACAACATAACAAACGATTTCGGAGGCACGCTCTACGAACATATCGGCAAGAAAAAAGCCATTGAGCTTATGGAATATGTTGACAAAATCAATATGAAGTTCGGCGGAGAGGGTACAAAGCTTTATTCCACAGCAGGCACAAGCTTTAAGAAGCTTTGCTTACAGAATAAGCTTAATCTTCTTGACGCATCAGTCCGTCATCTCGGTACGGACATCAACTACATTGTGCTTAAAAATCTTTATGATTACCTTGAAAACAAGGTTGATTTCTACTTTGATACACCTGTTGAAAATGTTGAACTCAAGAACGGCAATGATAAGGAAGGATACCTTGTTGACACAGCCGATGAAAATTATGAGTGCAAAAAGTGCATTGTTTCAGTTGGCAGAAGCGGCAGCAAGTGGATGGAACATGTTTGTCATAACCTTAATATTCCCACAAAGTCGAACCGTGTTGACATCGGTGTTCGTGTGGAGCTCCCTGCCGCAATCTTTTCGCACCTCACAGACGAACTCTACGAAAGCAAGATTGTTTACCGCACAGAACAGTTCGAGGACAATGTGCGTACATTCTGCATGAATCCGAAGGGTTGCGTTGTAAACGAAAACACAAACGGCATTATCACAGTAAACGGTCACAGCTATGAGGACAAGGCAAAGCAGACAGAGAACACAAACTTTGCACTCCTCGTCAGCAAGCATTTTTCAGAGCCTTTCAAGGACAGCAACGGTTATGGTGAAAGCATTGCCCGTCTTAGCAATATGCTGGGCGGAGGTGTAATTGTTCAGCGTTTCGGTGATTTGATTCGAGGTCGCCGAAGCAATCCGAGCAGAATCAAAGAAGGACTTGTTGTTCCGACTCTTGACGCAACACCGGGCGATTTGAGTCTTGTGCTTCCAAAGAGAATCCTTGACGGTATCATCGAAATGATTTATGCTCTTGACAAAATTGCCCCCGGCACAGCCAACGATGACACACTTCTCTACGGCGTTGAGGTCAAGTTCTACAATATGGAAGTTGATGTTGACGAGCATCTCGAGTCGCCCCACAAGGGACTTTATATCATCGGTGACGGCAGCGGTGTTACACATTCACTTTCTCATGCCAGCGCCGGCGGTGTATTCGTTGCAAGGGAAATCTTAGCAAATTAAAAATTGACGGCGAGCCGCCGTTCCCAATTCGTGAAGATAGATTGCATAATAAACAGCATATTATGCCCGAGTGCAAAATTGCAAGTGTTTATGCAGTCTATGCTGTAGGGGCGTTCATTGGACGCCCGCATTGATGTAACATTTTGTTTATTTACATAACTTATGATTTAATCAAAAATGTGTATTCATTTGCAACGGTGAACAAGGTTTGCCGTTGCAAAACAGACGATATCTTTCTGCGACTGCAAACAATAAAAATAACCAAAACCTATTGATTTTATTAATCGGTTATGGTATAATAAGCTCGTTGTAAAGCAGACTGAACAATCAGCTTGTCTTGCAATGGTGTTCATTTGTACAATATATTTCTTTTTACGAACAAAGAAATGAATAATTTAGTTCAGAATTGCAAGAAGTCAAAAAGCGTGCAATTAAGTGAGCGGCAGGCCCTGTACGATTGGGGTCTGTGAATCATGTCAGGCGGGGAACCGAGCAGCATTAAGCAGTATTGCCGATGCGATGCAGTAAGTCTGTCGTTCACTCATTTGTACGATTGCCGTTATTTCGGCTGACGGCTTGCATTTTTTGTTGATTGCGGGGTGAATTTTTGTATCAGGTACTCTATAGAAAGTGGCGACCGAAAACCTTTGCCGATGTTTCGGGACAGGAACACATAACCACAACTCTTTTAAACGAAATCAGCACCAACCGTCTTAACCATGCATATCTTTTTACGGGTTCAAGAGGTACGGGCAAAACTACATGTGCAAAAATTCTTGCGAAGGCAGTCAATTGCCTTCATCCCGTAAACGGAAATCCCTGCGGTGAATGTGAAATCTGCAAGGGAATTGACAACGGCAGTATCCTCGACATTGTCGAAATGGATGCCGCATCCAACAGAAAAATTGATGATATCCGTCAGATTATTGACGAGGTTCAGTTCAAGCCCGCAAAGTGCAAATACAGAGTTTACATCATTGACGAGGTTCATATGCTCACAACCGAAGCGTTCAATGCCTTGCTCAAAACGCTTGAAGAACCTCCCGAACATGTCATATTCATTCTGGCAACTACCGAAGTTCACAAGCTTCCGCAGACAATTCTGTCACGCTGTCAACGTTTTGATTTTCACAGAATCCCACCCCGTGCAATAGCAGACAGACTGCTCTATGTTGCAAATCAGGAGGGCGTGACACTGAGCGACAGTGCTGCAATGCTTGCCGCATCTGTTGCAGACGGTGCGTTGCGAGATGCTCTTTCGCTTCTTGACAGATGCATTGCAATCAGCTCGGAAATTGATGAAGATGTTGTTCGCAGTGCCGCAGGACTTGCGAGAAAGACATATCTTTTTGAACTCTCTAACTGTGTAATCAATAAGAACACAACAAAGGCACTTGAAATTGTTGACAGGCTTTACGGTGAGTCCAAGGATATGGCAAGGCTTTGCGATGAATTGCTTTCGCATTTCAGAACGCTTATGCTCATAAAGTCGGTAAAAAATCCGAGGGATATCGTGATTATGGCTGACGATGAGTTTGAACAGGCTCAAACGCAGTCGGATTACCTCTCACTTGCCGACATTGTTTATTATATGGATGTGCTTTCAAAGGCATATCAGAATATGGGCAGGGGAACAGGCGACAGAACAGAGCTTGAAATGGCAGTTGTAAAGCTGTCATCGGCTGAGCTTGACGGTACAATTGAGGCTTTGACCGCAAGGGTAACCGCCCTTGAAAAGGCTGTTAAAAAGGGAATAAAGGTGAACTATGTTCCCGAACAGGTGCAAACTGTACCGCAGTCTGTTCAGAGTGAAACTCCAAAACCCGAGGTTCAAAATGCAGAACCCGAAAAGTCACAGGAAACAAAACCTGTTTCGGAAAAAATCAAGGACGAGCCGGTAATTCCGACGCCTCCTGCTGAGATTCCAACACCGAAACAGCCCGTTCAGCCAATACAGGAACAACCCGTTTCTGCACAGCAAAAGCCTAAGAAAACAGCTCAAAGACAGAGCGTTGACCTTGATGCAATCTATAATAACGCACAGCCTTTTCCCGATTGGGCAGAGGTAGTCAATAATATGAAACCTGTTTCAAGGGCAATTGCGGCGGCATTTGCAAATTCTGCCGCCTACACAAGCGGAAAATATTTGCTGATTGACACAGATAATGAAATGGCTTTTGAACTCCTCAAAAATAACGAAAGACGACAGGAAATCCGTCAGCTTATTTTAGAAACAACAGGTCAGCACTATAATCTTGGTCCGTATAAAAGACCGAGTGCAAAACAAGAGGAAAAAACCGATCCCGTTGACAAGCTTATTGAAAGCTTGCAGGGAAGCGATGTAATAATAACACAAGAATAACCGAAAGGAAGATAAAATTATGAAAGCAAGATTACCAAAGGGTTACGGCAGCGGCGGAGCAAACAACATTCAGCAGCTTGCCCGTCAGGCTCAGAAACTTCAGGATGATATGGAGGCCGCATCAAAGGAACTCGAGACAAAAGAGTATGAGGCAACAGCCGGCGGCGGTGCAGTTAAGGTTACAGTAACAGGCAAAATGGAACTCACAAAGGTTGAGATTTCACCGGAAGTTGTTGATCCCGAGGATGTAGAAATGCTCTCAGACCTTGTTATGGCAGCCGCAAATGAGGCAATCAGAGCAGCCGCTAAGGAAAAAGAGGACAAAATGGAAACAATCTCGGGCGGACTTAACATTCCGGGAATGTTCTGATTATGTCGGGATATAATGTTGCTCCGCTTGAAAATTTGGTGGAGCAGTTTGAAAGAATGCCGGGAATCGGTAACAAAACCGCTCAAAGACTTGCATATTATGTTCTCAATCTGTCAAAAACAGAAGCGGAACAGCTTGCGGGTGCGGTGATGGATGCCCACACAAAGATTCACTATTGCAGTAAATGCTGTAATCTTACAGACAAAGACCTTTGTCCCGTGTGTGCAAATCCCACAAGGGATCATTCCGTTATCTGCGTTGTTGAAACTCCGAGAGATGCTACCGCTATTGAAAATACCCACGAATTTAAGGGTGTTTATCATGTTCTCCACGGTTCAATCTCACCGCTTAACGATATCGGCCCCGACAACCTTACAATAAAAGAACTGCTTGCAAGGCTTAACGAGGAATCGGTTGAGGAGGTCATTATGGCCACCAACCCGACAGTTGAGGGCGATGCAACGGCTCTGTATATTTCAAAGCTCTTAAAGCCGCTTGGTGTAAAGGTGACAAGACTTGCCTACGGTATCCCCGTTGGCGGTGACCTTGAATATGCCGATGAATACACTCTTGCAAAGGCTCTTGAGGGCAGAAATGAAATTTAATTTCTTGATTTAAACTATTGACAAATTGTCAAAACAGTAGTATAATCTTATATTCCACAGTAGAAAGGAGGATGTGCGGTGGCAAATATGAAAACGATTGCTCAGAACAAAAAGGCAAGACACGATTATTTTGTCGAGGAAACCTATGAAGCCGGAATTGAGCTTTGCGGTACGGAAGTAAAATCCTTGCGTGCCGGCAGAGTAAATCTCAAGGACAGCTGGTGTTCAATTGTTGACGGCGAAATTTTTGTCAACGGAATGCACATTTCTCCTTACGAACAGGGAAACATCTTTAACCGTGATCCGATGCGTGTGAGAAAACTTCTTATGCACAAAAAAGAGATTTTAAAGCTCTACGGCACGGTTAAGCAGACGGGATATTCACTTATCCCGATTAGTCTGTATTTCAAGGACAGCAAGGTAAAACTTCAGGTTGGACTTTGCAAAGGTAAAAAGCTATACGATAAGCGTGCCGATATGGCAGAACGCTCCGCAAAGCGTGATATGGAGCGTGCCATTAAAGAACAGAGAAGATAGTTTGGTGTTATTATGAGTTTGCGTAGCTTGTACGAAAATATTTCGGAATACAGCGATTTTGCTTTAATCGGACGGGACTTTTCCGCCTTTGATACCGATTATTCCGTGCTTGGTTTTGCAAATTCGTCCGATAAAACCGAACTTGTTCTGCTGAATTTCAATTGTGCCGAAGAGGATATTTGCTGTGAAGATTTGACTTTCAGAGAAAATATTATGCTTGAAAAGAAAAATCAATCTGATTTATCCGATGATTTTTCCGCAATTGTAATTGACGGACAGCGTTTTGACTTTAGCTCTGTATGCGGCGAAACGCTTGAATGTTGCGAATTAACAAAGTCATATATCATCTCAGAGTTTATGAAACTCGGTTGGAAGAGCGATAGGTTTTTCGACGCTCCTCTTGATTCTTTGTTCATAAACTTTATTGAACTTGAGAATAAGATTGATGATTTGTCTTTGCTTGATTTGACAAAGAATGTTGAAATAATATTTTCAAAATATCAAAAGACAGATTATCCGTTAGCAAAACTCAGCCTTGAAGTTGGCAAGAAAGTAAATATTCCGATTGAAATTTTTGACGGCGAAAATCAGATTGTGATTAAAAATCTTAAACTTTTGAATTCAGCCGAAGATTCCGAAATGAAGGAATTTTTCAAAAATGATATTGTGTTTCCATATGTTGAGTATTCGTGTGACGATGAAATCTCAGTGATGTTCTGCCTTTTTGATGAGCTTGACAAACCTTTCAAGGGTATGGGCGGATTGGCAACCGATGACGGAGTTGTTGCTTTAGCAGTAGATAATTCAAGCGAAAGCAATTTGAAATCGGCTGTGATATATTCACCGATTGAGCAGAACACAAAGCATATTGAATGTTGTCTTGTCTGTTGTGAAAAAATACTTGATAAGCCTGTTACCGAATACAGGTTTTCAATATAAAATTTTTAAATTGAATATGGGGATGTAAAGGTTTCGACGGGGATTTCAAACCTTGGTAAGCGAGCGGCGGTGCGGAACCGCCATAAAATCCGCAACTTTAAAATTAACTGACAACAAAACAGTTGCTTTAGCAGCCTGAGTGCTGCTCGTTCCTGCACAGAGTACCTCGGCTGTGTAAGGAGCGTCGATTAGAGGTAAATGTGAACAGGGGAGCGCTCCGAACCCTGTCACAGCTTAGGAGCTGCCAAAGTGCATAGCCTGTTGATGGGCGATGCACCGAGGGAGATTTAAAACACCAACTGCGCTCGGAGAAACCCTTGGCAAGATTTTTTCGGACAGGGGTTCGATTCCCCTCATCTCCACCAAATGTGTATTGGACGAACACCTACTTCTTTAGTGGCGGCTTTGCCGTCAAGGTGATGCTCTGATACAACACAGAACGCCGTTTCAGTGTAAAAGCTGGAACGGCGTTTTTCTGTTTTTAAAAGATTTTTTATCCATACATTCGATTTTTGGGTAAGCTCCGTTTATAATGAAATCATCAAAATGAAACGGAGGTAACAAAATGAGAAATCCAAAATACCATATCTATCTAACGCCCGATGAACGGCGCACGGTTATCAACAGCCTGATTGATTTGAGGAATGACTTCATATCTCAGGGCAAGTATACCGACATAATTGACGAGCTGTTTATCAAGATCACAAAAGCCAAAGTCAAGAAAATCAAGGTCAAGGAGGTCTAAATTATGGCTACAAAGATTACTTACACACAACAAGGAGATTATCTTTTGCCCGATTTGAAGTTGCCCGAACAACCAAAGGTTGAAATAGGTATTTGGGGCAAGCGGCATTTGAAATATATCAAGAATCACCGCCCAATCCTTTATACTAATCTTCTGACAAGATGCAAACTCACCGCTTACCTTGCCGACATTGACGAAAAAGCATTCGAAATGTTTGATAGACTTGTAAAACAGCTCGCCAAACAAGAAGGCATGACTGAAAAGCTCAAAGCGGCTAATCAAATGCTGTGGGTACGGAAAATGAATACTATCCGCAATCGTGCGGAGGAGATTGTAAATGCAGAGTTGATATACACTTAATAACACAGAGGGCAACAGGTAACGCTACTTGTTGCCCTTTCTATATATTGTGGTAACAGATTTTTTATTTGACATATATCGTATAAAATTATATAATTAATACGAGAGCTTATATGCTGCTGGATTTATATGCTGATTGTAATAGCAAAGTCCTTTTTATAGGACAATCAATTTGCTATAATTCTATTATCAGTAGTGTAGCTAATGATAATATGTTTGGGTGAGAGAAATGGCTATTGCTGTTAAAACAAATGAATATAAGACATCATTTATCAACAACAGAAGATATTTGGGTAATAAATATAAGTTATTGCCTTTTATTACAGGAGTTGTAAACGATGAGTGTCCTAATATAACATCCATAGCTGACATTTTTGCAGGAACAGGTGCCGTATCCTCTGCTTTTACTGATAAAGTCATTATTACAAACGACCTGATGTATAGCAACTATATTTGTAATTATGCTTGGTTTGGTGCTGAAAGCTATGACCAACAAAAAATAATTGATTATGTCGTTAGGTACAATGCAAAACTAATTGCGGTGTAAAACAATGGTAGTTAAATTTTAATAGGTGAAACCAAATGAAAAATAAATTTAGCAAGACATTATATGTTATAAAATGGAAGAATGACAGACAGATTATAATAACAAGTGGTTGGCAAATCAATGCTATAAGACATAGTGAAAAGAAATGGTATAACGGTGAACCGCAGATGGAAATTTTACGAAAAGCCACTAAAGAAGATTTAGAAATGATGGAAGTGGTGCTATAAATGAAAAAAACAACATATCTTTCTTCGATTATATCTGCACTTAATAAACTGAATGGTATGGGATCGTTAAATGAAATATATAAAGCTATTGAAGAGGAAGGAAAATTAAATTTTATTTACTCTAATCCTAATTGGAAAGATAATGTTAGGGCTACAATACAAAGACATTGTAGCCAGACGAAATCTTATAGAGGAAGTGAAGATTTATTTTGTTCGGTCTACGGATTGGGTGAGGGTTATTGGAAATTAAAAAATTACAAATCGTCAGAAGTTGACAATCCCATAATTGATCGACAATTAACAATAATAACAGATTTAGATATTACAACGACAGAAAAGGAAATGTTAATAAAGTCTAGAATTGGTCAAGGAATTTTTAGAGATAGAATAATAGAAAAATATCAACATTGTATAATTACCGGAATTGATGATAGTCGGCTATTATTAGCAAGTCACATAAAACCTTGGCGTTCAGCTTCAAATTATGAGCGATTAAGTTCGGAAAACGGACTGTTATTATCACCGCTGTATGATAGGCTTTTCGATATTGGAGTAATTACTTTTGATGATAATATGAAGGTTTTAATATCTAATAAACTAAGTTCTGAAAATGTTTCTAAGATTAATATTGATATAAACAAAATTTATGTTAGCAATCCTTCAAATGAAATGATAGTAAACATGAGATATCATAGACAGAATATCTTTGTAGGATAATATTGAAAAGATATCGGGATTGATTGATAGAGGATACACGTTATCAGAGATTGCAACATCTTATTGACACTGAATTTATTGATGATAAATTACTGTCGCTTCTTGATTGCTTTGAAACAAAAAATGATGATGAAATCAGAAGTATGGTTACCGAAAATGCCGATGTACCCACGATTTTCGAATATGTGCTTGGTATTTTGTGGTACAAAGCAAGTGAAAGACAGGGCAAGATTCTTGATTATATGAAATTGTCCCTTGACGCTAATCTCTTACCCAAAACACACGCCGCCGGTGGCGAAGCGGATATTGTATATGAATATCCAGAAACAGAATACTATCCGGCACACACACTACTACTTGAGGCAACCTTAGCGGATAACACTAATCAAAGACGTATGGAGATGGAGCCTGTTTCCAGACATTTGGGCAGACATCTTCTCAGGACGGGCAATCTCGATTCCTATTGTGTATTTGCGACAACATATCTTGATATAAATGTTATTGCAGACTTCAGAGAAAGAAAGAATATGCCATTTTATGACACGCAGGATTATACCAAAAGTGTAGACGGAATGAAGATAATACCGTTACAGACTGAAGAATTGAAGAAAATAATTAAATCCGAAACAAGATATAAGGTATTGTTTTCATTATTTGAAGAAGCGTTTAATTCACCATTACAGCCGCACGAATGGTATGATAATACAATAATTCGTGCATTTTAGATGATGGGAGTGGGAAAATGAGTTGTAAAATTACAGGAAAAGAATATCAATTAAGTAAGATATTCAGCTCTGAATTCGATTTTTATATTCCGGCATATCAGAGACCATATGCCTGGACAGAAGAACAATCATCGGAACTCTTTATTGATCTCTATGATTTCTTCAGGAACGAAAAAAATGAAAACTACTTTTTGGGGAGTATCGTTCTTATTAAAGAAGATGATAAACCACATAGTGAAGTTATAGATGGTCAACAAAGGTTAACAACATTGTCAATACTGATTTCTGTTATTGCATCCGCATTAAATCCAAATCGTAGAGATTTATGTAAAGATTATTTAAAAGAAAAAGGAAATGAAATAGAAGGTCGCTCTCCTATACCAAGACTACATCTCAGAGATAAAGATCAACCCTTCTTTGAAAAATACATTCAAAATATAAATATTGATAGCCTAATACATTTAGATCCTGCATCTTTAGAAAGCGAGTCTCAAAAACACATAAGAAATAATTGTGAAAAAATAAAGGAGTTAGTTGATGATAAATTTGCTGAAAACGAAGAATATCTTTTCTCGTTTATCCAATTCATAATCTCAAGATGTTATATAGTATCTGTCTCAACTCCAACGCAACAATCTGCTTTTAGAATTTTCTCTGTAATGAACAGTAGAGGATTGGATTTGTTGCCTACCGATATAATAAAAGCAGAAGTAATAGGCAAGATTCCTGAAAACTTGCAAAAAGAGTATACTGATAAATGGGAAGAAATTGAAGAAAACGCTACTCGATCAGGTTTTAATGAGATTTTTACCCACACAAGAATGATTTTTGCTAAAGCAAAACAAAAGAAGAATTTGCTGGAAGAATTTAAAGAAATTGTTTTAAAAGATATAGCCCCGCAAAGATTAATTGATAACATCATATCACCTTATGCAGATGCATATATGATCTTAAAAAAGCAAAACTACAAATCCACAGATAATGCAACGGAAATCAATACATATCTATTTTGGTTAAATAAAATTGATAATTCGGACTGGATGCCAGTAGCAATAAAGTATTTTGCTAATAATCAGAATAACTCGTTTCTGATTCGTGATTTTATAACTAAATTAGAAAGATTAGCTTCATATCTACATATAACAGCGAAAAATCTAAATCAACGCATCGAAAGATATGGAATGATATTGAAAGAGATGGAGGATGATCAACAAGATAGTCCTCAAGGATTAATATCTATAGATTTATCAGATAAAGAGAAAGAAGAATTCACTAATGCATTGAATGGGGATATATATTCTTTGACCGGCGTTAGACGTAATTATGTAATTCTGCGATTAAACGAGTTTATCAGCGATCAAGCTCAATCTATTGATTATTCTCCAAATGTCTTAACTATTGAACATGTATTGCCCCAAACAGTAAGGGACGGATCAGAATGGAGTTTGATTTGGCAAGATATTACACAACGAGAATATTGGTTAAACAAAATAGCAAATCTAGTTCCTTTAACACGAAAGAAAAACTCGGCTGCCCAGAATTATGACTTCAAAGAGAAAAAAGAAAAATATTTTTCCGGGAAAAATGGAACCACTTCTTTCCCTCTAACTACACAGGTTTTAACGAAAGAAAAATGGACACCACAAGTTGTTTCTGACAGGCAAAAAGAACTAATAAATATTTTTGTTGAAAATTGGGATCTAAAATTCGAAAGAAATACCAATGTTTCATCAACAGGAGAAATGGTGATTAATTCTTTTGATCCGATTTTTGCGAAAAATTATAAAGATTATGAACCTGTAAGTTTTTCTTTCTTAAACAATACTATTGTATTGGGAAAGCATAAATATGCAAATCTCTTGTTAAATATAACTCAAGAATTTCTTAAAGTAAAAGAAACAGAGTTAGAAACTCTTGCTAACAATAATTATTCTCCAATGCAATCAAGTAGAATATATATATCAAAGTCAGATTTAGGTATGAAAGCTCCTATAAAACTTAAAGAAGACCTTTTCATTGAAAGCAACCTGTCGTCTGGATATACAATAAAGTTTATATATGTTTTATTAAAGTCACTTGGATATGAATATTCAGAACTAAAAATATCACTAAGGCAAAAATAGTTTCATACTCTTGTTAATAAAAAGATTAAAGATAATAAATCAACATATTACAAAACGAGGGGCTCCCCTCGTTTTGTAATAGTTGCGGTACGATAATATGCTCGTATAATAATACGGGCTGTTTTTTTATTTTCCAGCGTTATTTCTTAGCAATTTTTTCCTAAACCGTGATATAATTTATTATGTGTATTAGGTGATCCTAAGGGTGGTGAGAATCGTTTTATTATCTCAATAGGTTAAATGCTTTCCAGATTTAGTTCCTGTTCCAACTCCGGTGTTTGATAAATAAATTCTAGCATTTTATAAACTATAACCATTTGTTTTTCGAGTAATTCCATATCAATCACAGAGTTATCAAGTGTCTGTATATAGAAATGTCCATTTTTATTCTTATCCATAGGATATCTAGCAAATGTCATATCATTTGTTTTTTCATAGATATTTTCAATAAAATTCTCGATAACTTTTATTGCTGTCCACATTTGATCGGTTGTCTCATTCTTGTTCCTATTTTTGTACTTAAGAATAAGGCTTTTGCTAGTCTGATATAATTGTTTTATGTCGTGGCCACCCTGAATTACTTGATTCTGTTCGTTTAATACTATGTTTAATATCACATTGATTGCTTTGAGATAGATTTCTATACCGTGAACAATATTAAACATAATAGGAAAAATCCAAGAATCAGCTTTTTTATCACCGTTATCATTTATACATTGTTGTAATAGATTATAAGCAGACGAGAAAAAGTTATCTCCCATAACAACTAATTGACGCCTTTGGTTGGTATATTTGTTTGAACGCCAATTTAAATATGCTGTTTTTTCAACATTCTGATTATATTGAAATATTGAGTCCATTTTTTGAGCATACTGCTCAACATCTTCTGTATTGAAATCGGAAAAGTCAATTGTTTGTAGATTCATTTTTATACTCCTTCTTTAAGTAATCTAAGTCTTCTCTTTTGAAAAGTAAATAATATATAATCAATGCTAATGCATCCTTTAATGTACAACAAATACTTAGCAACACCCAATTTTGTCTACTATATTCCGTATAGTCATAATATAATTTCCCATCAAGGAATTTTTGAGCATACTTTTCAATCTCGTTGTTGAAGTGTTTAAAGTCTCCGTGCGCTATTTTATTGCGTATTCTTCTTAATTGTTGTGCCATTTGCTTTCTTGTCTTAAAGTCTATTCTTTCGTCAAGAAAAAATGGGAGTTTTTCATCTAATTCTGATTCTCTTTTGTTTTCTAAAAACATTTGGCACAACGAAAACAATTTCATATACTGATACGTATCGCATTTTGATTCATCAAATATTGCATTACATAAGAAATCAAGTTGATAATAATCATTTTCAGTTTGAAGGAAATTATCAATCAACCTCCCCCATTCAATCAATGATTTAATAAACTCATCAGAACCAAATTTATTCTGATTCCAGAATAGTCTGCGTTCATCTACTTTATCATAATTTGATGAATATATCCAATTTGGAGTGGGATTAGGAAAGTCTTGTATTCTATTAATGGAACAGGCGAGAAAGTTAAGAAATGAAATGATTTTTTCGGCATAGTCTTCTTCACAAAACCGTCCGTCAAAACAATTAGTAGTCCAGTCACCCATTGGCATATCTGAGTATTCATAATTAAAATAGATACATACCATCTTATCCGTGATATTTTCAATTTGTTTTTTTGTCAGACTGGTTGTTGTTGGATTATTTGGAAAAATATTATTATATAAGATTATTAAAGGATCACCTTTTTGAATATTATACCGTTTATTGTTTAGCACATTTATTGCCATTGCCTGCAATAACTCCTCTTCTAATTCACCTTTCCACCCGCTAATCCACTCAGGTATATTATCAGAATTGAAGTTTGAAATGTAAAGTTTTAGTTTATCCGAGATACAAATAGCACTTTTTATTGAGCCGTAGAAATTCAGAACTACCATTCTTCTCCTTCTTCCATAAGATTTTTGTGTGTTTAATTATTTGAAATTGACCTCACTAATTCTTCAATTCTTTGATACTGTTGTATTATCCCACTTTCTTGTATATATAAGTTTTCACTTATACCTTTCTGTGACAACAATAATTCCATTTCCCTCCCTTCATGAGACTGTGTATGTTCTAATTTGATTTTGTTTGCGATAATATCAAAAAAGAGTTCTGTGTTTGTTTTGTAAGTATGAAAAAGCATTTCGAATTCATTAATTGTCATTAACCAGTAATTGTAGTCGTTTACAATTTCGGAATCCAGTCTAAAAAGTTCTTCTAGGCACTCTGCTTTATAGTAATCTTCATAAACAAGAATAATCTTTATAGGTGTGTCTAAAGATAAAGCTGCTTGAGTTTCGTTTAATTGTCTTACCGCTTCTCCCCAAGTTTTTAGAATATGTCTTTTCATTGCTTCAATATCCGGTTGATTTTGTTTAATTCCCAGCAATGAAAGTGAAGACTTTTGCTCTACAATAAATGTATAGTTTTCAATATTTATAATCCAATCAGCACGTTTTTCGTCGTTTTCGGTTGGTATTTTTGAAAACTTACCATTGGAAAGGCAATTCTTCAAAACTTCTTCGACATACATCTCAAAATAGATACCAAAAGCATTAATAAAATGCTGCGAGTGTATGCGTTGATAATCATTGCGTAATATCCAATAATTTGAATTCTCAAATAACGCATTTATAAGAAAAGCATTAGCAGAAATATACTTTTCTCCGATTTTTAATATCGGTTTAGTGTATAAGAATTGCCGCTTCAGACTACTGTTCCTGATATCATCAATGTCCGCAGAGTGTTGATTTAGAACGGTGATAATGTTTTCCTGTGTAAATATTTCACTGTTAAGCAAGGGTATTTGTGATTGTGAGATTACTCCATTGCTTTGAATAAACAACAGCAATATAAAATAAACAAGAGCTGAATAGCAATCTGTTGTATAACCGGTTATTTCAACGAATTTATCAGGAATGTTTATGCCAAATGTATTGTCAGAGTGTTCTTTACAAGATAAATTATCCAATATATACTTTTCCCTTGAAAACCGTTCCTTAAATGAAAAGTTAGTTTGGAAATCTTTTTGCTCTCCAAAAAAGCCATAAACAAATAATAGTATATCTTTTTTGCTTAGTTTTTTATCCCTAACGTTACAATAATCGTTATATAGCGTAATTAGATATATAGTCTCATCTTTTGAAATATCTTTTTCTCCGTAATTTTCAGTTACTACCAAATCATAGTATAGATCGATTATCCAGGTTTGAACTACATTAGTTTTCCCTTTTATAACCCTGTGATTAATCGTAATCGTATAATTAAATGTTTTTGCAAAACATTTTGTAGCCTCATCAGGATTACAAAAAATATGATATGATAAAAAACTAATCTGATTTAACATTGATTCAAGAGTAAATTGACTTGCAAATATATAAAAAGAGTGAGGTAAGATGGCTTTCATATATTTCACTTCCTTATTATTTATTCTAACATAATTATTTGGTTTTTCAATCGTTAATAATCAGTTTCTTTATTATACTAATAGCCGTTTCACAAGTTCTTTTTGCTGTGCCTGCGTTACTAAACCCGTGATCGGTGGCGATGTCGGTATAGGGCAGCGGCTTGATTGGCTTTTCTTTTGGTTTGCAGTTTTCGTCTAAATCATTCTTGTCAGCGTAGCGAGTGCTGAAACACTCCGGGCAAAAACCAAGGCGTTGAGCGAGCATTATCTTCTCCGTATATTCTAAGCTGTCATAGGCTTCATACAGTTTATCATAAAGCTCCTGCTTGAAATGTATGCTTTCGTGATTGAGCGAGGAATCCGGCAGAAGAAAGTCGGTCGTTCCTGCGTCGTCCTCATCATTACTCTGAACATCCGTATAGTTTTCGGTGAGAATACCGCCCTCGATGATTGACTTCGTTTTCTCATAGCTTTCACCGATTTGCGCTGCAACCTGAGAAATGGTTTCCTCCGTAAATTCACCGCCTGAATGATTAAAAATATCCATCACTTTACGAAGTCGGGCATATTCAAATTCGCTCTGCACGGAATAGCCCGTCCGCATTGTGCGGATATAGGTATGCGCCTCACGCTCCATATACCTCTGAGCATACGGCAGAAAAGGAGCTATGGAAATATCGTATTTCATCAGAGCCTTACATAAGCCTGTTACAAGGCTTTGCTTTATATCGGCAAAATGTTCTTCCATTGAGTATTTATTCCTAAAAAACTTCGCCTTTTCATTTAACGACGGCTCGTAATAGTGTAGGAACCAATAGAAATAATTGTCATCGCCGGTCTGGATATACTGCCGAATATACTCCTGCAAATCCCATTCAGGCGGTGGCGGAGTAATGCGGTATATTTCAAATTCTTTTTTCTCGATATGGCTCACTTTTGCTTGATTCTCCTGTCCGTTTCTCTATACAAATTCTCACGCTTCATATCCATTTTAAATTGACCGTTAGCGTAGTTGTCATCATACTTTGCTTTTTGCCAATACTCTTTAGCGACTTTCAGCGCCATTGCAGCAAACTCTGCTGTAATGGTGCTTCTTTTTTGTTCTACACGAATTGCAGAGCAACGGCTCTTGTAAATTGGATTGATAGGGTTACCTTCGGAAAGCTCCTTTTCCTTCATCCTCGCCGCATATTTTCGGCAGGTAATTGTTTTTCCTTTCAGCGTATAGGGCGCAATACCGTTGCAATACACCTGCCGCCTTGCAGAAGTCATCAGGAAATAGCGCTTGCAGATCGGACACCTTCTCGGATAATGACCGTAGTACAAGCCCTCAAAAAAATCCGTGAGGACAAAGCTGTAGTACTTGTCAAAAAACATTCTTCTCGCCGTAACAATCGTTTTGCTTTTAGCCGTTTTACGCATAGCAACATACTCGGATGTCATATAGAGTTTTTCGTTGCCGAATATATCCAATGCAATCGGTAATAGATGCGGCTCGTCAAAGCGTTCCGCTTCATCAAGTCTGTTACAAAACTCAGTTAAGCCCTCAAATGCTTCTCTCATATCGTTGCTGATACGATCATAGAAAGCCAGTGTTGTCATCATATCATTAAGTAGGTTGTCCGCTGCTTTTTGCTGAACTTTATCTATTTCAATCGGGAGCAAATCCAAAGCAGATTCATTGATTCCCATAGCTAATATTTGAGCCTTTGAATTGAAATACTCTCGGATAAAGTCAGCGTTGTTCTCTGTGAAAAGTTCAGCTATTCTAATACACTCTGCTTCAACATCCAGCTTAGTGAACGGTTGCAGTTTAGGCAAGGTTTTTAAGATTTGGTGGATCTCCCACCCGGATCGTAAAACATCATTGTTATCAAGATAACCGGCAGAGATCGTATCGTATAAATGCCAGCTGTATTGTTTGTATATAGCCAACCTAGCCGCCGTATCGTCCTTATAGTATTGATTCAAAAGGTGCGTAGCGAACGTACCGGCAGGGTAAGTTTTGTTGCCGATCCGTATTCTTCCGTCACGAAAATCGGCGCTGAAAAAGCTGATTTTTTCCAAAATCAACACCTCCTCACTATCAAGTCTACCAAAACAGGTGTCCCATAAAACTCCCTTTGCTCCGTTTTAGAAGAAATTTTTGAAAAAATTTTGAATTATTGTTTTCCGTAATATAAAATTATCAGCTTGAATTCTAATTGTTCAGTATTCAAGCCGTTTATTAGTGTTTTCTTTTTGATTTTCACTATGTTTTCTTAAAACCCTAAGTTTTCGGATTTTCGTGTATTTAATACAGTAGAGGGACGAAAAGCCCTCCAAAATACACGAAAGGAGGAACAAGCTATGGTGCTGAAAATTACCGAAGAGCAGTCCGACAGAGTAAACCGCATTGTCCGTCATTCGTGCTGCAACTGCATTGACGACAACTGCCTGTTGCTCGACTACGGCGAAGAACACAGCTGCGTGCAGCTGATCAGCAAGTACGGCATTTACTGCAATTATCTTTTGAAATGCGTATTGCCTGCTTTCCCAAAACTCTACGGCGACATACTCGCCTACAACGAAAAACTGAAAGGATGATTTTATGAAAACACTAAACAATTTTAAGATTATCGGTATCGACCACGGTTACGGCAATATGAAAACCGCTAACTGTTGTTTTCCCACAGGCGTGATTGCGAGTGATACCGAGCCGCCGTTCACCAACGACCTCCTCATTTGGAATAACAAGTATTATTCCATCGGCATTGGGCACAAGGAATTTACGGCGGACAAGTTCACTGATGAGGATTACTATATCCTTACTCTTGCCGCTATTGCCAGAGAGCTTAACCGTGAGCGTATCACCGATGCAAAGATATTTATTGCCGCCGGACTTCCGCTTACTTGGGTAACACGGCAAAAAGAGGAATTCAAGAAATACCTGCTTCAACATCGAACAGTAGATTTCAACTTCCGCAGGACTGATTATCATATCGAAATCATCGGAGCCGACGTGTTTCCGCAGGGCTTTTCGGCGATTGCCGAAACGCTCGGTGAATTCAAGGGTACGACAATGCTCTGCGACATCGGCAACGGTACGATGAATCTCTTGAAGATTTCCGACCGTAAGCCCGATATGCTCAATATGTTTACCGAGAAATACGGCGTGTATCAATGTACTCTCGCCGTCCGTGAAGCGATGATGAGAGAACACCACACTAACCTTGACGAGAGTATAATTACGGAAGTCCTCAAGAAAGGCACAGCGGATATTGATGGAGAATATCTTAAGACAATCATTACGGCGGCAAAAGCCTATACCGCAGAGATTTTCCGCAAACTCCGTGAGCACGACTACAATCCAAAGCTGATGAAGCTGTATGTTGTCGGTGGCGGCGGTTGTCTGATCCGTCATTTCGGAGAGTACGATAAAGACAGAGTATTTATCAATTCCGATATTTGCGCTACAGTAAAGGGCTATGAGTATATTGCCTACACAAAGCTTGTTAAGAACGGCGGTGCGGTATGATTAAGAACTTAAAGCTCCGCCTCAACTTGGACGTTGAAGCGGAGAAACGGGTATATGATTATCTCCAAAATTCCGAGCGCTCTATCAGTAAGGAAGCAATACGCTCTATCAATAAATACCTTGATTTGATAGAGGAACGAAAGAATGAGGACAGATTTCTTGACCGAGTTACCGCAACAATTCAAGATAATCTGAAAGCACTCACGCCTTTACTGAATCTGCTTACACTTACACAGCCTGTTGCGCAACCGCAGCAGGCTGTTCCTGTTTCGGAGAAAAAAAGACAGTGCCGCTGAAGAAAATATGCTTGAATTTCTCGATAGCTTTTAGGCGACACTTTTGCTGTCAAAAGACCGCCAATTATCAGGCAATATGTCACCGCTTTTATTATACGGTACAAATTCCGATATTTCCGGCGACATTTGTCGAAAGTTTGACCACACTTTTGTCAACAAGGTTTTTGAGATTATTAAGACAGCACTATAAAAAGTATAAGGCACAGCAGAACGGTTGAAATTACCACTCCGTGGCTGTGTCTTATACTGTAGCAAGCAGGGAATTTGTACGGCAAATTCCAAATACAACAGCCCCCAAAGCTGTTGTAAATCTTTAGGGACACCCTAACACCCTAAGAAAGAAGGTATATTATTGAACGATAAGAAAGCAAGAATCGAGTTGCGTGTTACGCAGCCCGAGAAGAACAAGATAGCCCGGCTTGCCGAGAGCTGCGGCTTATCACAATCCGAATATGTCAGGCAAAGGACATTGGGTTATGCACCGAGAATGGTGCTGCCTGATGTCTTTTTTCATTTCTATCAAATGCTATGCCGATTGTGCGACGAGGTTGCGGATAAGGTATCACCTGAAACCGAGCGAAAGCTGCTTGAAGTCGTAGACGAAATTCAACAGCGCCTACTTCTGCCGGAGAAATCCACAATGGCACAGATTCGCAAGGAGATGATGACGTGGCAACAACAGGCTTCTGGCCCGTCAAAGGACGGTTAAAGGATGTTATCAACTACGCTCAGAATCCCGATAAGACAACAGACAGAAGATTTCTTGATGACGATTTAGCCGCTACCCTCAATTACGTTGAGAACAGTGACAAAACCGACCAGACAATGTACGTCAGCGGTATCAACTGCACGAAGAAGCAAGCCTATGAGCAGATGATGACCACAAAGCGGCGTTTCGGTAAACTCGGCGGAAATGTGGCGTATCACGGTTATCAGAGCTTTCAGTCAGGAGAGGTCACACCCGAAGAAGCACACCGTATCGGCATTGAAACCGCACGTCGTATGTGGGGCGATGACTATGAGATAGTTGTGACGACACATCTGAATACGGCAAACCTACACAATCATATCGTCGTAAATAGTGTATCGTTTCGCACCGGACGGAAGTTTGAAAATCACATTTCCGACCATTACAAGCTGCGTGAGATTTCCGACGAGATCTGTCGTGAATATGGAAAATCCGTGCTTGAAAACGCTCCGTTCTACGGCGGCGACAAGGCGTATTGGGTACGCAAAAGTGGGCGAATACCACACAAGGATATGCTGCAGCACGATGTTGATGAAGCCTTAGCCTGTACAATCAAGCCATTTGATTTTGAATTATATCTTCGCTCGCTCGGCTATCAGTTTGTGCGGAATTTCAAATATCAGCATCCGTCGGTGATTGCTCCCGACTGGCAAAAGCCTGTCAGGTTAAGCAGTCTCGGCAAGGATTATTCCAGAGAAGCGATACTCAGGCGGCTACAATCTCAGCGTGAAGATAAATACTTTGTGGATTTCTATACACCGAAATCGTTTTATCAGCGCCAGCCGCTAATTGTGCGGATAAGGGATTTTGAGAAAAGAACAGAGCCCGATGTTATCACGGCGCTGTTTGAGATTATCATCACTATCGCAAAACTCATCTCATGCAACAACGTCCAAAAGCGTGATTACCGTCCGGTATCACCAGAGCTGCGGGAAGAAATCAGAAATCTTGACCGAACGCTGGCGGAATACCATTTCCTCCGTGACTACAATGTGGAATGCGCAGAGGATTTCGTATCTTGCCGAAAGGAAATCACCGAGCAAATCAAGACTTATGAAACCGAGCGTCAGCACATTCGCAACCGAATCCGCAGAGCAAAATCACCCGAAGAAAATAATTCTCTTAAAGAACAATGCAGAGAAATCACAAAAAAGCTGCCACCCTTGCGCAAGCAGCTCATTATCTGCGAGCGCATTGAAAATAAAGTGCCTCGACTCCGTGCTTTGATAGAACAGGAAAAGCAGCTGGAGCAAGGCAGATACAAGTACAAATATTATCACCAAAATAAAACGAAACAAAGGAGTTACGAAAGATGACCAATATATCAATTAACAAATTACACGAATTCAAAGACCACCCTTATCAGGTGCTCGACAACGACGAGATGAACAACCTCATCGAGAGCGTTCAACAGCAAGGCATAATGACGCCGCTAATCGTTCGACCGCTTGAAGGTACAACAGATGAGTATGAAATCATATCCGGACACCGCCGTTTCCGTGCGGCACAGAAGGCAGGGCTCACAGAAGTCCCTGCCTTTATTCGTCCCGTCAGCCGTGACGAAGCGGCGATTATGTTGGTGGACAGCAATCTCCACCGTGAGCATCTTCTGCCGTCGGAAAAGGCGTTTGCATACAAATTGAAATATGACGCTCTGAAACGTCAGGGCAAGCGCACCGACTTAACTTCGTCCCAAGTTGGGACAAAGTTACGAACAGACAAAATCATAGCGATTGAAGCCGGAGAAAGCCGCAATCAAATTCAGCGCTATATCCGCTTAACTAACCTTATACCCGAATTGCTCGAGCTGATGGACGAGGGCAAAATCGCTTTTTCCGTAGGCGTAGAACTGTCTTACCTCAGCGTTAATATACAGTTTTACTTACTGGATATTATTGAGCGTGACGATTGCACACCGTCCTACTCTCAGGCGTTCCATATGCATAAGGAAATGCACAACGGAACGCTCACAATGCAGTATGTTGACAAGCTGATGGCAACAGAAAAGCCCAATCAGCGTGAAACGCTTAAAATCCCAATGGACAAAGTTAGGAAATATGCTCCAAGAGTTACCGACAATCAGCTTGAGGATTTTGTCCTCAAAGCCTGCGATTATTACCAACGCTATCTCAAGCGACAGCGTGACCGTGAAAGATGAGGTGAGCCTATTGAGCAACGAATTGCAAATAGCACAATACTCGGAAGAAGCATTGACGCTCCTCGCCAAAGCGTTTGTTCCTGACGTTATTGAGTTTTATAACAGTGAGTTCGGCAAACGATACTTTGAAGAATGGCTAAAGGCTCATCCCGAATATCAGGACGAGAAAATGATTGTGTAAATTTGACACAATCGACTGTTTTCGACAAATATAGTAAAATAAAAATAAATAAAGCTCTCCGTCTTCCCGGCGGAGAGCAAAGGAGGTAAAAATGAATGTAGTAATCTACGCCCGCTTTTCGAGCCACAGCCAAACTGAGCAATCTATCGAAGGTCAGCTCAAAGTCTGTTATGAATATGCGGAGCAAAATCATTATGCAGTTATCGGAGAATACATAGACAGGGCTGTGAGCGGTAAATATGATAATCGTGCGGAATTTCAGCGTATGATTTCTGACAGTGATAAACACGCTTTTGAGGGGATTTTGGTTTATCAGCTTGACCGATTTGCCCGTAACCGCTACGACAGCGCTATCTACAAATCAAAGCTTAAAAAGAACGGTGTCAGAGTGTTGTCGGCAAGAGAAAACATCACCGACGACGCATCCGGTATTCTCGTCGAAGGTGTGCTAGAGAGTATGGCGGAGTATTTTTCCGCCGAGCTTTCTCAGAAGATCCACCGAGGGATGGAGATCAACGCACAAAAATGTTTGTCCAACGGGAGTAATCCCGGTCTTGGCTTCAAGGTTGATAAAGACAGACACTTCTATGTTGACGAGGAAGAAGCCGAAATCGTGCGTGAAATATTTGAGCGATACGCAAGCGGAGAAACAAAAGCAGAAATTGTGAAAGACCTGAAACGCCGAAAAATCAAAACCTCTTTAGGTAATGATTTTACTTATAACAGTCTCAGCCGAATGCTGAGCAATAAACGATATATAGGAGTTTATATGTATAAGGGACAGGAAACGCCGGGCGGTATGCCGAGGATTCTGGACGACGATATATTTTACAAAGTACAAGATATTCTGGACAAAAACAAGAAAGCTTCTGCAAGAACGCACGGCGAGGGTGAGTATCTGCTGACAACAAAGCTGTTTTGCGGTCACTGCAAAAATATGATGGTCGGCTACGGCGGTACAAGTAAAACCGGCAAGCGATATCACTATTATATTTGCAAGGAAGCCCGAAAGAAACGCTGTGATAAAACAATCGTTGGCAAAAAGAAAATCGAGGACAGAGTGATAGCAGAATGCCTGAAACTGCTTACCGATGATAACATTAAGTTTATTGCCCAAAAGGTAGCCGAGGAATGTAACAAAAGCCCTGATAATCTTACAGTCAAGCAACTAAAGAAAGCTATCCGAGAAGCGGATACTGCTATAGAAAATCTATGGCGAGGTATTGAGCAAGGTCAATCTGTTCCAATGCTAACAGAACGGCTCAATAAACGTCAGGCTGAAAAGGATGCCTTAGAAGAACAACTCGCCATTGAAGAAAACAAGCGTATCTGTCTTTCAGAAGCACAGATACTCGCTTTCCTCAACTTTGTCTGCGAAATGCCGCTTGATGATGTCAACAAACGCAGAGCCATCATCAATATTCTTGTTCATTCGGTGTATCTTTACGATGACCATTTTACACTGATAATCAACGCCAGCAAAAAACCTATGAGCGTTGATAACATACCGTTAGAGGAAATCGAAGAAGCCTTTAACTCCGATAAAACCTGCACGGAGCAGTGTTCGACTATGACGTCGCCTGTTCCACCAACTCGGTCACGATTGCATATGCAGTCGTGACTTTTTCTATGCAAAATTATTAGTATATCTATGTAGTCAGCTTTATTGTTATGGTTTGGTGTAATGTTAAGAAAACAGAAAATTTTCAGATTCTATATTTTTTAGTCTTTTAAAATCGACAAAAATCTTGCATAAGCAGACTGAATAATATATAATTTACTTATATAGTGAACAATGCTCACTTGTGTGAAAATTAATTATATTATAATACAATGAGGTACTATATATGAAGAAAGATTACAAAACACTTTTTAATAATCTAATTACTAGTAAAATAGATGAATTAATAATAAAATATGATTCTAAAAAGGATAATTATACATACCAAGGATTTAGCCATTTATGTGATTCTACATCTTTGGATGAATTATCTAACTTGGTAATTGATGATATTGTATTTTACACATTTTCTGAAGACGAGATTCTTGAATATGATAATAAATTTAATTTTCTAGATGATTTAAGATCAGCTGCTAAATATGCATATGCACAAAGATTGCCACAACGGAAAAATGAAAAAACCGATGGTTTATTAGGTGAAGTATTACTAGATTTATTCATTCAAAGATACTCATTGAATGCTAAAAAATTGGTTGTTAGAGCGAAACATACTGAGATAAAATCAAGACAAGAAATTACTGGGTACGACGCATTGTATTTTACTAAAAATAAAGATGAAATTTCATTTTGGTTAGGACAAGCAAAAGCAGGTGAAAAGGAATATTGCAAACAAAGCATCTCGAAAGATTTGAATGAAAAATATAAAAAAGAATACTTTGCTAATACTGCATTTTATATAGCAGATAAAAGGGATACTAATGAATTAGATGATATCTTAGTTGGTATAAATAAAATCTGTTTTGAGGCACAAAAAAATAATATGGATGCAAAACAAAAAATTAATAATCTTTTTTTATTTTTAAAAAGAAACAATATTAAAATAAAAATTCCTTGTATGATTGCATATACAAAAGATATTTATAATGATGAATTTAAATTAAAGCAAAAAGTTGAACAAGAAGTAGATAGCATTATGAAATATATGGATAAAATATCTTATTCAATAGATATTAAACTTGAATATGAAATACTCTTTTGGATATTACCTGTAAAAAATGTAAGTTATATCAGAAATAAACTAATCGACTTAAAGAAAGAAGCAATTTGATATGGAATATTTGTATGAACTTATTGATTTATTGAATAGGTACACAGAACGAAACATAGAAATTGAAAATAAGATACGTGATCTGGTTTGTTATTTATCAGAAAAACCAGAATGTATAAGTAATAAATTATATAGGAGCGTTATTTTTGAAGCTTCCGAAAAATTAAGAACATTTGGATATATAAAAGGGCAAAATAAGATTTTAATCAATGAATTTAATGAAAATGAAATGTTTTATGTGAAGCATAAAGCTATTCAGAAATATTATCAATCAAAAGTATATAAAAATAATTTATTAGATAAAAGACAAAAAGATATTATAGATGAATTTGAAACACTTGAATCTAAACGTATCTTATTAAGTGCTCCTACCTCGTTTGGCAAGACTTTTTTATTGCGAGAAATCATTTTTATGAATAAAGAAAAGTATATAAATATTTTAATGGTTTTTCCAACTATTGCACTTCTTAATGAAAATTCAGATAACATGTACGAATTGATAAGTAATTTTAATTTGGAATACAAAGTTATTAATAATGTGTATACTAATTTTGATGAATCATCTAAACATATTTTTGTACTCACACCTGAGAGAACTCTAAAATTATTATCAGATCATATGAATTTAAAAATTGATTTTTTCTTTTTTGATGAAGTATATAAAATTGATGAAGATTACAATAAAAATGACGGTAGTCAAAGTATCATAAAAAGTAATAGAGCAAAAGCCTTTAGAATAGCTTTATATTTATTATCTAAAACTGTAAAAGATTATTATTTGGCAGGACCATATCTTGATTTAAATTATTTGCAGAACGGCATGGCTGAATTTTTAAAAAAGAACCATATTACTAAATTAGAAATTAATTTTGAGCCTACAATAAGAATAGAGTATGATGCTTGGAAGTTGAATTGTATCGAAAAACATCCAGTGTTAGGGGAAAGTAAAAAAATTATTTTTGAAAATAGAACTAAATCGATAAATGAAAAAATTGTTGGCATAACAAAATATATTAAAAAAAATAATTTAGGTCAAACAATTTTTTATTGTTCTACTCCGTCAAAATCTATGAATTATACGAGGGATATTTATAATTTATTTGATGTTAATACTGATAAAACACCCTGGAATTTCATTGAACATTTAAAAAGAAAATATAATATAAAATTAAATAACATTAATAGTAGTTCATATTGGAGTTTAATAAAAGCATTGGAACATGGAATAGGTATTCATCATGGCAAATTTCCAAAATATATTCAGAATGAAATACTTAGGTTATTTAACAATGGTACTTTTAACTATTTGTTTTGTACATCTACAATTATAGAAGGTGTAAATACTAATGCTAGAAACATTGTTATACTTAATAATAGCGTTGGTAGATCAGAATTGACGTCATTTGCCCTTAAAAATATAAAAGGACGTGCTGGCAGATATTATCATAACAATATAGGTAGAATTTTTTATACAGATAAAAAACAACGTCAAATAGAAGCTACTAATAACATGAATTTAAATTTTCAAACTTATGATGACATAGAAATTCTTAATTGTGACATTGATAATGCTGATTTATGTGACCTTGGTTTTAAAAATAAAATAATTAAAAGGACAAGAGAGGAAAAATTTGATAAATTAAAGCTGCCTGATGATGTATTTATTAAAAATAGGTTAATTGAAAGAGATATTCAAGAAAAGTATTTAGAATTTTTACTTCAATATGAAAATTTTGAACAATTTAGCAGTTTAATTAGTGATTCAGGAAATATTCACTCATTTATATCTAATAGCATGATAAATAAAATATTGGATAGTTTTGTAAAAGTTGGGATATTAGATGAAGCTAACTATAATAGGTATTGTGCGATACTAGTAACTTATTGTAAAAAAGGGACAACAGGTCTTTTAGATTATCAAGTAAAAAAGCTGTTAAAAAATGGGGAGAAATTTTCTGATGTTAATATGGATTCAGCATACATAATAACATTTGAGCAGATAAGAAATATTATTGAATATGAAGTGCCTAAAATATTGTGTCTATTTGAAGCACTATATAAACAAGCCGGTAAATTAATGCAGAAAAATATGGATGATTTTAATATGTCTTCAATTATACGTTATTATGAACTTGGAATTATGACAGAACTAGGATTATTTCTTGTGGAATATGGATTCCCTGTAGACACTATTCGTAATATTGAACACAAATATCCCATTATTTCAAATTTATCAGCTTTAGAAGCAAGTAATTATATTAATGAACATGCTGAATTATTGAATGTAATATTGGATCCTTATGAAATTGATTTGTATAATCGTGCAATGGTTATCTTAGAAAAAAGGAATAAGTAATATATTTTTAAACAGTTTAACATTATGTTATAATACTTTTTACTGTACTGTTTGTTTCAATTGTGTTCACCATACTCATAGTTCAATACTCCTTTTCTGAAATAGTCAGCTTTGCCGACAATGTTTATTGCCCTGTCATTGTCAAGAACAATACATCCGTCAAGAAAATCATTACCTATCAAGTCAATCCATTCAAATCTGCTTTCTGTTATTTTTGAGGACAAACCAAACTTTTTGTAATTATCAAAGTCTTTTTCATTCTCAACATAAAAAATACCTCCGACCGTTTCAAGCGAACAGTCAGAGGTTTGTGTCAGAAGATTTGTGAGAAGATTTTTAATATATTCTGCAATGTAACAGTCCTTGATTTTTGATACATCATCAGGTGTTAATATTTCAATCATTTTCTTTTCCTCAGCTTTGTTCCTGTGCAGAGAAGTGTAATAGCCGTTTCTGCACCTTTTACAAACATTTCTACTGCGACTTTTGCAGTCAATGTCATTATAAGTCCAAACATTTTTACCTCCGATTTTAGTTTTTGATGATAAGTTTTTCCGTTGCAAGTACAACTGTTGTTGTCACAGCAAATCCAAGCACAAACCATAATGCTTCCATTGTTCTGCTCCTTTCTGTCATTTATTTATGCAAAAATGCACCCACCGCCTTTTGGTGAGTGCATTTTTATTTATTAAAGATTATGTCTTTTTTCGTGATTACTGCAAGACTGCCATGTTGCTTTTTTGACACCTGTTTTGTTACATATTGCACGCTCTTTTAAATCACATACTATAAAATTCGGACTGTCAGCTCTTGCACTTTGACCTGTCCAATATTGGCAAGTGACACATTGCCTTGCGTTGCGTCCTACTTTACTCTCCAAAATCATCGCCTCCTGAATCGTGTACAAAGAAAATTCTGAAAAGCATAATAACAAAAAATATACCTGCTAAAACATACGAGTCTGTTGATATAAACGATAAAAAGCCAACTTCTGTTGTTACTGATACTATTTTTGTAAGACTGCCTATAATGAAGAAAAACACTATTAGTTTAAGCAGAAAGAAATTTGTACTTTGTTTTATGTTTTCCCACATAGAAAAACTATGTGATTTTGAATAGAAGTATAATATTAACAGTATGATTAAAATTACTATCACGACAGCCATATGAATTTCCTCTTTTCATTACATTATATTTAATAATTCTTGTTTCTTTAAATTAAATTCCTCATCAGTCAAAATGCCTGCTTCTTTGAGCTTTTGCAGTTTTTCTAATTGTGCAAACACATCATTTCCATCCGATGAAGTATCTGTTTTATTATCTTTGCTGTCAAATTTGTCAAAAATATCATACTGTCTAAGCAAATCCATAAATTCACGGCACTTTGCAGCCTGATTAAAAATTGTTGTACCTGTCAGCATTTCTACTCTTAGAGTTAGCTTTTTATTGTCCTGACTTGTGTATAAAATGCAGATAACATTCTCCTGTTCCTGATTTGCACTGTCACCACCGCCAAGAAGAACTTCTGTTGTTGATATTGTTCTTTTCTCAATGCGGAGTTCGGATATTTTATTATACGGAATATCATAATCGGAAAACCATTCTTTGGTTGTTATGGTCGGTCTGAAAGAAAATTTATCGGGCATAATGTTTAGTCCAATTGCTCCTGACTTCCTTTTTGGTATCTCAGGAAGACCGCCCACATATGTAACTTCATATCTTGCAATTGCGCCGTCAAGTGCTTTTTTCAATTCCTTGCTTTCTTCATTGTGAGCTTTCATAGCGGCAGATGTTTCGTCAAAAGACTTCTTCATAGAATCTTTTGCACTTGTAGCAGTTTGTTTTAATTTGTCCATAAATCCCATAGTTTAATATCTCCTTTTTAGATTGTTAAATTGAGTTTAAATGATTTTTTAATAGTTTTCTGATTGTTCGTTCCGAATATGAGTATTTTGTCGCAATCAGATTGATTGATTCCGATGTTCCGTCATATGCCTTGAGTGCTTCTTCAAGGACAAATTCCTTAGAAAAAAGTCGGGTAGGAAAGTTTATCTGACTCCCTTTAAAGTTTTCATACAGTTTTACCACATTGTCAAAGCCTATGATTTCGCTCATTGTTTCATAAACTCCGTTTAATGTTGTGCATTTTTGTTGATTTTTATCTATATCAATCACCTGCCTTGTTTCACCCTCTTTTTACATTATATGACAGCAAAATGGAAAAATCTTCCGTACTTTTCCACGCAAAAGTGTAAAAATATATATAGACAAAAAATTCGGCAACAAAAAGTATATTGCAAGCCAAAACACCACACCACGCACTGAGCGTGAGGTGTGGGGGGGCAGTTTTAACTGCCTTGCAATATCCTTTTCTGTTGCCGAAAATTGGTGAGTTAAGGATATTCAAATTTATAGTATTTATATAGGTATTTATCACACTCCTTAAAAGCCTTTTAATTCACTCGGCAGACACAAGTATTTTTAAACCGTGACTTTCTCCGTGTCCGAATCATCTCCACCAACTCGGTCACGATTGCATATGCAGTCGTGACTTTTTCTGTTTATGCAAAAAAGCACTCACAGACTTTTGATAAGAAAAAGGCTTTGACCTTTTACAGTCAAAGCCTCATACTGCCATGGCAATGTCTTGGGTTTATTAAGTTTTATCATACTGCCTTATAAAACCTGGGCATATTCCGTGGCAGTATTTTTGTTTAAATTTCGTTTGGATTTTTACTTTATCATTTTTAAAAATTCCTGTTTTGTCAAAAGCTTTGCAAAGCCGTAGTCACGACATATTTTTTGGCAAATTCTTTTTGTTTCATCGTCCATACCGCAGTCAAGGCAAATTACACAGTCATTTCTTCCTCTGCTTATCCATTTTACCTTTGCGGCAGCACTTCGCAAAATATATTCGGCATTTTCACATTTTCCGCTGACGGGAGCAACAAACATAACGGTATTATTTTTTCTGTTACGAAAGAGAAAAAATGTTAATTCACGGACAAATGCACAAATTCCGATTACGGCAAAAACAACAAGAAAAACAGCCGATACAACATTCATGTAATTCACCTCAATACATTTTATTACAGATGTTTCAAAGTGTGCGGTATAAATCCGTAAAATGCAGAAACAATATAAAAAGCGGCTAATCCGCAAAAATGAATGAGGAGAATGAATACTATGGAAAACAATGCATATTGTAACCAAAGCATTATGTGCTCGGTAACAAACTGTAAGCATCACAACAGCACAAAGGACTACTGTTCGCTTGAAGCAATCAAGGTCGGAACTCACGAGGCAAATCCGACTGTTTGTCAGTGTACGGACTGCCAGAGCTTTGAAGCAAAGTGCAGCTGCAAGTAATTTGATTTGAAGCTTACACCCTCAGCCCCTCGGACTGGGGGTGTTTTGGCTTTAAAAGGGGATGAATTTGTGGAGATTTTTTCATCGGTAATTTTCCAGATTGCGGTTTTGTTTTCGTTTATATTTATCGGTTTTACAATCCGACAGGGCGGATTTCTGCCGGAAAATTCAGCCGAAATTTTTTCAAAGCTTGAGAACAGAATTCTTATGCCTGCCGTTGTAATTAACACATTCCGCACCAATTGTACAGTAAAAAACATAAGCGAAAAATGGGTGTTCATTGCCTACAGCACGGGGGTTCTGCTGTTTTGCATTGCAACGGGATTTGCCGTTTCAAGGTTTCTTGGTAAGACGGAATATCTGAAAAAGGTGTACCGCTATTCAATTTCCGTTTCAAATTTCGGATTTGTCGGAACTGCAATGGTGTCGGGAATATACGGCGCAGAAAGCATGGAGCTTTTCGACTATCTTATGTTCACTTTACCGCTTAATCTGTTTACTTATTCAATAGGAATTGCGTGGCTTGTGCCGAACGGACACGGCAAATTTTCAATGAAAAATTTTGTCAATCCGATTTTTGTTTCAATTTTTATCGGAGCAATTCTCGGTTTATTGCCGATTCCAAAATTCAGACTTGTTACAACAATAATCAATTCAACCGCCGCCTGTATGTCTCCGATTGCAATGATTCTGACAGGTTTTGTAATAGGCGGCTACAGCTTTGCAAATCTTTTCGGCAAATGGCAGACCTATGTTGTTGCAGGAATCCGCCTTGTGTTTCTGCCAACGGTTTCGGTGCTTGTGTTAAAGCTTTTTAACGCACCTCAGGAGGCAGTTGTTGCAACACTTTGCGCAAATGCAATGCCGCTTGGACTTAACACGGTAATCATTCCGTCAGCCTACGGAAAAAGTCCCGATGACGGTGCAAGTATGGCGCTTGTGTCACAGCTTACGGCAGTTTTTACGATACCGATTTTGTTCTATATTCTGCTTTAACCCTTGATTAATTCCCACTCCATTGGTACAATATAGGTATAAAAATTTTGGAGGTTTGATTATGGAATTATCTGAGGCTTTAAATAACAGAAAAAGCACAAGACATTATATAGATAAAAAAGTTGACAAAAGCTTGCTTGATGAAATGCTGTTGGCGGCAAATCTTGCTCCTTCGTGGAAGAACTCGCAGACGCCGCGCTTTTATGTTGCAACAGGCGAGAAAAGTAAGAATGCCGTAAGAGAGGCACTCCCCGAATTTAACAGAAAAAATTCAGAAAATGCGTCTGCATATATCGTGACAACCGTTGTTCTCAACCGTTCGGGTTTTGACAAAGACGGTACTGCCGTGACTGAAATCGGCAACGGCTGGGGATATTACGATCTCGGCCTTAACAATATGGCACTTTTGCTAAAGGCAACCGAACTCGGCATTTCAACCCTTGTTATGGGTATCCGTGACGGTGAAAAGCTCAGAAAAGAATTTGATATTCCCGAAACAGAGGCTGTTGTCAGCGTTATCGCAGTTGGTTACACTGATTCCGAAATCGTAAGACCAAAGAGAAAATCCGTTGAAGATTTTTCAAAATTTTATGAGGACTGAGAGGTTTACATAATGAGTGAATTTATCGAAAAACTGAAATCAAGAAGAAGCGTTCGCAGCTTTAAGTCTGAAATGCCGCCAAAGGAAGTTATTGACGAAATTATTTCCGCAGGTCTGTATGCACCGTCAGGAATGAACAGACAGCCGGTTATTATCGTTGCCGTTACAAACAAGGAAATGCGTGACAGACTTTCAAGAATGAATGCCGAAATTATGGGAAAAGATGTTGATCCGTTCTATAATGCTCCCGTTGTTCTGATTGTGCTTGCCGATAAAGCAGCTCCTACATATCTATACGACGGTACTCTTGTAATGGAAAATCTTATGCTTGCCGCCCATGATGAGGGACTCGGAAGTTGTTGGATTCACCGTGCAAAGGAAGAATTTGAAAGCAAAGAGGGCAAAGAAATACTCAAATCACTCGGCATTGAGGGTGACTATGAGGGTATCGGTCACTGCGTTATCGGTTATGTGAACGGTGAATATCCCAAAACTTCACCGAGAAGAGAAAACCGTGTTTTTTATGTTGAATGAGGGAATTTGTTTTTGAAAGGATTGAACAAGGTTGACTTTGCAACAGTTGAAATATGTTGTCACCGTTGCCCGCACAGGCTCAATGAGTGAAGCGTCAAAAGAACTTTTTATTTCCCAACCGGGACTTACAACATCAATCCGTGAGTTGGAAACGGAAATGGGCATAAAGATTTTTACACGCACAAACAAGGGCGTTGTAACTTCAAACGAGGGTGAAAGATTTCTCGGCTATGCACGACAGGTTCTTGAACAGGCAAGTCTGCTTGAGGGAGTGTATAAGTCGGGAACAAAGATAAAGCAGCAGTTTTGCGTTTCAACCCAGCACTACTCGTTTGCAGTCAATGCATTTGTTGATCTTATCCGACGGTTTGCAGGCGAGGAGTATGATTTTTCACTTCGTGAAACCGAAACCTACGAAATTATTGACGATGTTGCAAAGATGAAAAGCGAAATCGGAATTCTTTATCTCAACAGCTTTAACAAAGATGCGCTGATGAAAATTATAAAATCAAAGTCGCTGACATTCACCGAGCTTTTTACGGCAAAGCCTCATGTGTTTGTATCAACCGACCATCCGCTTGCAGACAAAAAATCCGTTACAATGGAGGAGCTTGCCGATTATCCGTATCTCTCGTTTGAACAGGGGGAGCATAATTCTTTCTATTATTCGGAAGAAATTTTCAGCACGGTCGGGCGTACAAAAAATATCAGAGTGACCGACAGGGCAACCCTGTTCAACCTTTTAATCGGACTCAACGGCTACACAGTTTGCAGCGGTGTAATCGACAATGAGCTTAACGGTGATAATATAACCGCAATCCCTCTTGATGAAGAGGGCAATATGAAAATCGGTTATATCGAAAATAAAAAGATTCTGCACAGTAACCTTGCCGAGGCATATATTGAGGCTTTAAAGAAACATATTTGATATAAGAAAAACTAATAGCAAACGGCTGATAACAAGTATTTTACAAGTCTGTGAATTCATAATATAATTAACTCATCAAATTTCCACGGAGGTATTTAAGATGAGTAAACAGCACACACCATTTAGATTTGAAACAGTAGGCAGCTTTTTAAGACCCGATTATCTTAAAAAAGCAAGACTTGATTTTGAAAACGGTAAAATCACAAAACAAGAGCTTACCGCAGTTGAGGACAAGGCTATTCTTGACCTTGTTGCAAAACAGAAAAAAGCCGGTATAAAAGCGATTACCGACGGTGAATTCCGCAGAGCAACATGGCATCTTGACTTCATGTGGGGATTTAACGGAGTTGAACACAAAAAAACCGAAAACGGTGTTGCATTCCACGGCGAACAGGCTTTGATTGACGATACATGGCTTTCCGGCAAAATCTCGGTTGACAGTCATCCGTTTGTTGAACATTACAAATTTGTAAAGGCTCTTGAGGATGAAAACACAGTAGCAAAGCAGACAATTCCTGCTCCCGCACAGTTTTTCCAGCAGTTCATCATTCCTGCAAATATTGAAACGACAAGGAAGTTCTATTCGACAGATGAAGAACTTATCAACGATATTGCAAACGGATACAAAAAGGTAATCAAAGATCTTTACGATGCAGGTTGCAGAAATATCCAGTTTGACGACTGCACATGGGGCGTTCTTGTTGCGGAGGGTAGCGTAAACCGCTATGGCAAGGATGCAGATTTAAATAGTATCAGTGAGAAACTTCTCAAGGTAAACAACCTTGCAATTGAGGGTAAGCCCGATGACCTCGTAATCAATACTCATGTTTGCAGAGGTAACTATCATTCTGCATACTTCAGCAGCGGTGCATATGATCCTGTTGCAGAGAAACTTTTCGGTGAAGAAAATGTCAACGCTTATTATCTTGAGTTTGACGATGAGCGTTCAGGCGGTTTTGAACCGTTAAAATATGTGAGCGGTGACAAAAAGGTTGTTCTCGGTCTTATCACAACAAAGTCACCTGTTCTTGAGGATAAGCAGACTGTAATCAATCGTATTCATGAGGCGGCAAAGTATATTCCGCTTGACAGATTGTATCTCAGTCCGCAGTGCGGTTTTGCATCATGCGAAATCGGTAATAAGCTTACCGAGGAAGAGCAGTGGGCAAAGCTTGCTCTTGTAAAAGAAATTGCAGAAGAAGTTTGGAAGTAACTATATATAAAAAAGCCGACACTCCGAAAAGTGTCGGCTTTTTATCTGTCATAAATCAGTCCTTGCGTTTTGAACTGAATTTGTATGATATAAGGTTGAGGATAAGGAAAATTAAGATTGCACCGATTGAGTACATCATCATAAATGTAAAATCCACTTCGTTTCCGAAAAGGTTGAGGTTGGTTGCAAACGCTTTTTCTGCCTCTGTGGCAAACATTCCGTGGTCTGCTCCTGCGAGTGAGGTCGAAATATCGTTAATGCACGGGCTGACAAGCACATTTCTTATCATAGCCGCAATGTGTGAGCCTGGGATAAGATTTACAAATGTCTGAACTCCGTCCGAAAACTGGCTGACGGGAATGTATGCGCCGATTACAAAACCGATTGCAACCGAAATAAGTGTGTTGAATGCGGCATAGGTTGAATTCTTTTTGAAGAATGACGCAACAAACATAAGAATAAGTACAGCCGAAACAGAGCCTAAAATCACAAGTCCGTATAATTTTAAAAGCTCTGTAAATTCGGGAAAGCTTGAACCCGATATGCACGAAAATGCGATGCCTGCCGTCAGCAAAATTGCGCTGATTACAATTGTGTTTACAACCGCACCCGAAAAGTAGGAGAGAACAACCGTACTGCCCTTTACGGAAGAAGCGTTGTAGTCGTAGTCAATCTTGTTCTGCTTGTCGGAAATCATTACCGAAAGCGAGTTCATTGCAACCGTAACAACAGATGTTCCGATAACGCCCGATACAAGCCATGAATTTACAAGTGCGTTAATCAAATTGTCCTCTGTTTTGATGTTGAAGCCGTCAAGCATTGAAGTCATTGAATCGACATAATTCTGTTTGAGAAACAAAAGATATAATCCGAGTATGATAATCTGCGTCATCATTGAGAAGATAATTGCGGTTTTGTCCTTTAAATATACCTTTATATTTCGTTTTGTCATACCCTTGTATGAGCAAAGTGTTCTTTGAAATTTCATATCAGTCACCCAGCCTTTTACCCGTTACAGTCAGAAACACATCGTCCATATTGCCTTTGATAATCTCAAAATCGACAATTTCAGTATGTTTGTTTGTGATTTCAAAAGCCTGTCTGCTGTTTTTGATTTTGATTTTATACGCATCTCCGACTCTTTCAAATTCGAGATTATCAGCCTTGAGAAGATTATCGTTTTCAGAATTTTCTTCCGTGTACCAAACAAGGCTGTTTGACGAATAATCTTTTTTGAGATTATGTGGAGAATCGTTGGCAACAATTTTGCCCGAATCAATAATCACCACATTGTCGCAGTCAACTGTTTCTTCCATATAGTGGGTTGTGAGGAATACCGTAAGTCCTGTTTCTTTGCGAAGATTGTGTATGATTTCCCACACCTGCAGCCTTGTTTTCGGGTCAAGTCCCGTTGTCGGTTCGTCAAGAAACAGGAGCTTCGGGCGGTTAATAAGTGCCCTTGCAATGTCAACCCGTCTGCGCTGGCCACCGCTCAATGTGCCGTATTTTCTTTTGAGAATTTCCGAAAGGTCAAAGGTTTGTGTAAGGCTTTCAATTCTTTTGGCGATTTCTTTTTTGTTGAGTCCGTAATATGACGCTCTCGATTCAAGATTTTCTTTAACGGTAAGCTGTTTGTCAAGTACTGAACCCTGAAAAACAATTCCGATAAGCTCCTTGATTTTGTTCTTTTCTTTGTCAAGGTCATATCCGCCGATTTTAACATTGCCCGATGTTTTTTCAAGCACCGTACAAAGAATGTTGATTGTGGTTGATTTGCCTGCACCGTTAATTCCGAGAAATGCGAAAAACGAACCTTCTTCAACCGTGAATGATATATCATTTACTGCGTGAACATCTTTATAATTCTTTACAAGATTTTTAACTTCGATTATGTTACTCATTAAAAATCCCCTCCTTCTGTCAACATAGTAGCACCTTGCAATTCAAAAGAAAAGCAATTTTAGCTGTGTTGCAAAAAGAGGGGAGTAAGTTGCGATTTTGTATGTCAAAATGCAGTTATTCGTCCTGATAATCCTCGTCTGCGTTAAATTTTTTGAGCGATTCATTAATTGATTTTGCCGTGCTTGTCCGTGTAATGTAGCTGAAAAGAAATGTCAGCAGATACACGGCGGTAATCATTGCAAAAACCAAAAGCGCCATAGGAAAATTCTTGTACCAACCAAGCAAAAATCCCTCGGTCATAACAATTGCCTGAATAAGGCAGAAATGAATGACAATTCGTATGCGTGCCTGAAGTTTGGTGGGTTCTTCTTTAAAGTAAAAAAGCAGAGTCGGAATTGAAGTTACCGCACCTGTTCCCATTACAACCCACGGAAAATCGGGGGGATAGTATTCGATTAACGCAATTGAATTTGCAAGGCTTACAACAAAAAGCATTGCAACCGTGATTATGAAAAAGTCCTTTATGACTTCCTTTATAATTTCTTTTAAAGAATCATTCATAACAATACCTCACATTCCAAGCTTTTTCTTCAAGGTCGGCACATACTGCCTTGAAATAATTGCCGTTTCACCGTTTACAAGCTTTGCCTCAAAACGGCTGTTGACAGACGGTGACACGGAACGGATTTTACCGATATTCAGTATCATCGACTTTGAACATCTGAAAAATTTTGTCCCTTTTAAAATTTCCTCAAGCTCATACAGCTTTTGTTTGGTTTCATAAACATTGTTTTTGCAGTATATAAAGGTTTTGTTGTCAACCGATTCTATGTAGAAAATTTCCTTCGTGTCAAGCTTGAACATCTCGCCGTCTTTTGATGCAAGAAGAAAACTTTTCTGCCCCTTAATGCTGTTTGCAAGCGACATAACCTCGTCGCTGATTTCATGACAGCAAATTATAATTTCTTCCCGTTCCTCAATCCCAACCTGACGGATTGTAACATTAAACATCGCATTCCCTCCGTTCATCAACCATTTTACCATATCAAAAAGGAAATTAACAGTACCGAACCATAACTTGCAAAATTATGTCGGTAAATTACAATTTTTTGTTGACAAGAATATAACATAATGATATAATCAGCTAAATAAAAATATTAACATTGTATTGCTTTTGAGAGGTGTTGTTTATGTTTTGGTTAGTTTTCTGGATTTTGGTGTGTGTTGCAATTCTTGCTTACGGAATTCGCAGAATGGCAAATCACGATTATCGTTTTGGCTCGGGACTTTTCAAGAGCAGTGAAAATAATCTTGACGAAAAGGACGAGTTTGTCGATAAGGATTATTATGACAAAAAGAATCTTTTTAAATAATATAAAGCAAAATCTAAGGCTCTTGAGTTGTTCCAAGAGCCTTTTGTTGTGTAAAAACGCTCCCGCATTGTACGGGAGCATTTCTTATTTTATCGCTTTTATAAACTTGTAATATGGCTTTTTGATGCGAGGGAGATTATTGTAAATTTCTTCAATGGAATTATAGTAAGCGTTTTCAATAATTTTCAGTTCATCATCGCTTATCGTGTGATTACTGAACCTCGCCTTTTCGTACACGGATTTCACTTCATCTGTAATCAGAAGATGCGAAATTTTCGTTAGATTTTTAAGTTCTTTATAAATGCAGATTGCTCTTTTATTGTTTCTTCCTGTTTGAAATCTTTGTTTTCTCTTTTTGATAATGATAATTCTTCTTGAGAAAATTGCAATTAAAGCAAGGGCAACAATTCCCAATAACATCATAGCGATTGTAAATCCGTTAAATTCAAATGAAGATTTACTGTCATTTTTCGGCTTTGTGCTGTGAGAAACCGTGCCGTTTGTCGGAGCAGTCGGTGCTGTTGTCGGTTCAACGGTTGTTGGCTGAGTTGTGTCCGTACTGCCGCCGCTTGCTCTTTGAGAGCCGACATACCTTGCCGGCTGAAACGATGACGGTGTACATTCAAACGGAATCCAACCCGCCGTATCGCTGTAATACTCAACCCATGCGTGAGCGTTGTCGGTTGTTACGGTCACGGTTTGATTTGCGTATGCGGTTGCATAGTAGCCTGTAACATATCGTGCCGGAATCCCGAGTGCCCTCAGCATAAGCGTGCCGGCTGTGGCAAAATGGACACAATATCCCGTGTCGCTCTCGTTGAGAAACCAAGTTGCAAAATCTTTGCCCGACGGCATTTTCGGAGTTTTCAACGAATAGGTTTTACTGTTTGAAATATAGTTCTTTACCATTTCAATCTTTTCGAAAACGGTAAGCTCCGAGTCGAGAAAGCCCTCTTGGTCTGCAATTCTACGCAATTCAATTTGTGTTTTTCTCGGAATTTCAAGATAGGTGTCATACACAAATGCTTTGTAATCTTCCGCTTCGGCTGAATTATTGTATCTGTATGTGTTCTCAGCATAAAACGGATAGTGTGAATAATTAAATTCGTTTTTATCCGTATCGTTTTTTACGCACACATCGGCAACCGAATTGAGATTGTCGGGTAGACTTTCCAAGAAGTATGGAACATAGGCAATCTTACTTTCATTAAGCATATGAACTCTTGTATCGGTTAAAGCATTGTTTCCGATTGTTGCCGTAAACGGTACGAAATCCTGCGGATATCTTGCGACATCATTGTCGGAAATGATACTCCATGTATTGTTCCTGTAGTCGGCATATGCTGTGCCTTTGAGATAAATATTACCGCCAACTGCCGAAGTGACCGTCATAACAGGTGTATGCGTCTGCGTCAGCGGAGAAATATCGCTAAGATTTTCTTTTTCTTCAAGTGAACCTTTGATTTCATTAAGGTTTTTTTCTGTGGAAGTTTTTCGTCCGTCATCAATATTAAAGCTGTTTTCAATGCTCTGTAAAAGGTTTTCCTGCCAGTCAAATCGCTCATATTTTTCAATCGGATTGAACGCAAGCAGAATTGTCATCACAACAAGCATTGTTCCGAATGAAATTGCCGCAATCACACCGCCCTGTGATGGTCTGAATTTGCGTGTGTTCTTTGAAATGTACAAGGCAATAAGACTTGCAATTGCAATAAAAAGACAAACGAGCGACGGCAGAGTGTTTACAAGAATGAAGCAGGGGACGAGCAGTACCATTGACAGCAATGACGAAATCAAAATACGCTTGTATCGTATCAGGCTGATTGTAAAAACTGCACTCAGTATTGCCGAAATGAACACAAAAAGTCCTGTTGCACTTGTGCCGAGGGTATCTCCCAAAATAATTTTGTTCTGTACGGGAAGATATTGCGAAAGCAGTTTTAAAACCTGAGTAATAACATAACTCAATTGCTCAAGTATGCTTTCAAGTGAAAACAGCAGAGTGAATACAAAAACAATCATAGTGATTGCCACGCTGATAAACAGCACACCCGACTTTTTGACAAGGGAGGCAAGCAATCCGTAAATTGTGCAGAAAATTGCCGTAGGAACTACTATGATGTACCATTCTGTTTTTATATCAAAAGAGGTGACAAGACAGTAAAACAGGCTTGAAATCAATGTTACGCATAGAAGAATGTCAATCGTAAAGCTTGTTTTGTTTTTCACAACAAGTCAACCTCCTCACGATCGGCAAATATACTATAATGCTGAAAATCGTTTGTGTCGGCAACAAAGCTGCTTTCCGTGTTTAGATAGAGTGCGGAAAAATAGTTTAATATATCGCTTTCGCATCTTATCTCAAAAGGATTGCCGTTCCTGTCGCATGCAAAGCAAATGCCTATGCTCTTAATCATATATCGGCAGACATACATCAGCTTTGCAAAAACAACATCATTTTCGTCTGCATTATCTCCGAAAAAAGGCATTATAAGACAGTTCTTGATTATCGGAACATTCGGTTCTTTTACAATCAGCTCATCGCTTTTTGACGAAAGCTTCCAATGAACATTGCGCAGACTGTCACCGTGACGGTATTCACGAAGCTCATAAATTTCGCTGTTGCCGACAGGCTTAGGCTTGTATCCCGTAACCGTGAAATTACTGCTGTCGGGGATAATTTTCGGTTTTTGTTGTTTTGGAAGAACACGAACAAAGCTACGCTTTTTAATCCTGATCGGAAGGAAAAATATGCCGAGCATATCGTAAACTTTACCGTTTTTGCATACAATGTCAAGCTGTCCGCAATGCTGTGTAAGACTGTTGCATTGTTTGATTAACGGCTTTGTAAATGTACCCGAAAATCTGATTTTTATGTTTTCACAAAGATTTGCTGTAAGGTTGGTTGATTTTATATTCAACGTGAGCATAGGGCAGAAGAGCGGTTTCTTCTTCTTGCCTGATATTGCAATGTAAAACTCATCCTTGATAAAAACATTTTCTTTTGCAAAAATTTCAATATCGGAGCGTACACTCCGTATCATAAAAGGCAGACTCAGCAAAAGCGAGATTATCGGAATTGAAACAACCGTCAGGAACAAAAACCATGAGAACCAGGCGTAATAAAAAATGCTGAACAAAAATGTTCCCGTCAGCAGACAAAGATAAATTATTATGTTCCTTATCATTTTCAAGTCCTCGGCTTTGGAGTTTTTCTGAGAATTTCGTGCAGAATTTCTTCGCTGTTCTTTTTTGATGCAGAGGCTTTTGCGTTGAGAATTATTCTGTGGTTTACGGTGCAAATAAAAATATTCTGCACATCTCTCGGCACAATGTAATCTCTGCCCTCGGCAAATGCGACAGCCTTTGCCATATCGGTAAGTGAAAGCGTTGCTCTCGGGCTTGCACCTCTTGAAAGCAACGGATGCTTTCTTGTTGCCGAAATGAGTGACACAATATATCTTGCCATATCGTCGCTGACAAAAACATTCTGAACCTCCGACTGCATTTCAAGAAATTCATTTTTGGATACAATGCAGTTTACTGAGTCAAGTGGATTTTTACCGCTTCTGTTAAGCAGCATTTTACATTCCGCATCGCTGTCGGGATATCCCATTGAAAGCCTTACCGTGAATCGGTCAATCTGTGAATCAGGCAAAAGCTGTGTTCCCGACGCTCCTGTCGGGTTTTGCGTTGCAATAACAGAAAAAGGCTTTTCAAGCTTGAAAGTGTTGCTTTCAACAGTAACCTGCCGTTCTTCCATTGCCTCAAGCAAAGCCGCCTGAGTTCTGCTTGAAGTTCTGTTTAACTCGTCTGCAAGAAAAAGATTACAGAATACAGCACCTTTGTTGAAAGTGAAATTTCCTGTATCCTTGTTATAGACCGCAAAGCCCGTGATATCTGACGGCAAAGTGTCGGGAGTGAACTGTACTCTGCCGTATTCAAGACCGAGTGCCTTTGAAAACGCAACCGCCATTGTTGTTTTTCCCACACCCGGAATATCCTCAATAAGAATGTTTCCTCCTGTGAGCAACGCAAGCAGAGTGGTGACAACCGCCCTGTCTTTACCGTTTATTACCTTTTTTACCTCATTGGTTATAAGTTGAAATTTATTCATTATTTGTTCCTTTGTGTTAAAATTTGTTGTTATATTTTATATACAATAATTGAGTCTGAGCAACGCTCTCTACTTAAATTATATTTGATTTGCTTTTTTATTGCAAGTCTTTTTCGTAAAATACAGACCAACTACAGATGTGAAGATATGTTTTTAGGTTATGCAGAATATATGCAAAAAAACGGCAGTCCGTAAAGAACTGCCGTCTGAAAATTAAATTGACAAATAAGAATTAAACTGTTAGAATAAAACCGTGATACCTGCATTAAACGGTAGGCGGTTTCTCCTCACAAGAGGAGGTGGTAACCATGACAATTTCCGATGTATGTTTACTCGGCACTTTAATCGTCAGCGTTATCGCTCTTTGTTACCAAGTCTTTGGCAATAAAAAGTAATTTTGTTTCTTCGTACATATATGTACATTTAAATAAAAAAAGAAACAACCGCCCGAACTTCGACACTCCGGCGGTTAGTTTCTAATCAACATGTGGAGAATCCGCTTATCGCAGGTATCTCCTTTTCTATAATTATATTAAACCAAACAAAGAAAAATGTCAAGTACCTTTCGGGTACCTGACATTTCCTCTATTACCAAATATTTGGCAACAAAAAGTAATTTTGTTTCTTCGTACATATATGTATATTTAAATAAAAAAAGAAACAACCGCCCGAAATTCGAAGCTCCGGCGGTTAGTTTCTAACCAACAAGTGGAGAATCCGCTTATCGCAGGTATCTCCTTTTCTATAATTATATTATACCAAATAAATAAAAATGTCAAGCATCGTTTTGATACTTGACATTTTTTATTCAACCGAAATTATCTTCCGAGAATTTCTTTTTTCTGCTCATGGTTTTCATCGTACAAAAGACCGCAGACAGCCATTTTTCTGATGATATTTTTAACGGTGAGGTCAAGACCTGTGTTTTCCGAATAGTCGGCAGGATAGATAAAATCAACTCTGTCTTTCATCAGCAAGTCCTCAACCTTGCTGTCCTTTTTTCGGTAAACTGCAATTGAATACCCGCCGTAGGCTTTCATCATTTTCATACACGGAACATCTGAAAGACCGTCGCCTATGTAAATCATATTGCAGAACGGAACCCGTTTGCTGTCCTCCGGCATTGAACGGTTGAGGTCAACATCATTTGCAACATCAAGAACACCTTTGTTGATTCTGTAAACAAACTGCGTTTTATTGGTGTAATTTACATCGGTTTTAGGCCATACGGCATTGCCGTTTTCATCGTAAAGAAATTCACATGCAAAAATGCTTTTGAAGTTTTTGCTGATTTCCGTACCTTCAATAATTTCTTTCATACCCGAAGAAATTACATAATGTTCAACCTGCATTCCAAGCTTTTCGCCAAAGTCGGAAATCCTTTTGAACCAATCCTTTACGCCGTCAAAAAACTCAACATTTTTCCCCATTTCAACAAGGTCATTTCGCAAAAGAGGCATATTCCTTTCACGGGACATTTTTACCATTGCGTACATATACGCAAGAATTGAGTCCATATGTTCGCTTTGACCGAGTTCGTTTGAAAATTTCCAGAACTCGTCTTCGGTCATATTAAGACGGGGGATAAAGCTGTAATCCTGCATATCCTTCGTACATAGGGTACGGTCAAAGTCATACATAATCGCTGCAACGGGCATTCTGTTCATAACCGCTCCTTATCCGACTGTGGTCGGCTGTGTGACGCTTTTGGCAGATGTCGAATCTGCCTGAGTTGTTGATTCCTCTTTATATTGCGTAATCTTAATGCTTTTGATAACAATGTTCTTAACGGGGATGTCATCCTTGTCAACCTTAGCCGAGGCGATTTTGTCAACAACATCCATTCCGTTAATTACCTGTGCAAATACCGTGTAGCCTCTGTCAACCGCATTGTATGCACCGTCAAGATAGGCGTTTCCGCCGTTTTCCTCATACAGCTTTTTAACGCTGTCGGGAACGCTGTCGGTATCGTAACAGTTTGTGCCGTTTTTCTCAATGAATGCAGTCAGAAGGTTTGAATCCTTGTAGTTTGCAAGCTGGGTTTTGATAGAATCCCATTGACTTGCAAGATGTTCCCAGCCGCCTTCATTCTTATATGTTTCGGCAGTTTTCTGATTGATGAAGAATGCACTTTCGTTTGTATCCGCACCTGTGTTTGACATTGCAACAGCGCCTCTGATATTGAAAAGCCTGTCGCAAAATTCATCTTCAAATGCCTCGCCGTACGAGCTTGTACCGCAGTAACCGCCGTTGATCATAAAGTCTTTTGTCACTTTGCTGAAAAGTGAATTATTATACTTTCCTGCTTTTGCAAGGTTTACAAAGTTTGTAACGGTCTTTGGTGCCTGTTCGGGGAAAAGTCGCATTGTTATATCACCGTATGAGGTGTGAACAACTGCGATTGTATCGCCGTTCTTCGGCATATCAAGCTGAAAACCGACAGGATTTGAATCGTGAATAATGTTCGGATTGATTCCGAGAGTAGCGGTATCAATGCCGATGCTTTCAAGATAGTTCTGTGCGGTAGGTTCATCAGCCGTGCTTACGGCAGTAGTTGCAGGTGTTGTTTCGTCGGGAGTCTGCGAGACTTCAGCCTTCTTGTCACCGCAACCCGAAAATGCCAATGCAGAAACACACATAATTGATGCAACCGATACGGCACACATTTTTTTAAGATTGTAAGTATTCATAGATTTGTTTCCTTCCTGTCAAGCCTCGTTGTTATGTAATGTTTCCAAAAGCAACCTCGGCTCTTCTAATCTGGATTTTATTCTAAAACACACACATTTTTGTACCATAATCACAAAGTGCATTATGGTACAATCACCCATCGAAAATTTTGCGTGGCAAAATTTGAGGGGGATATAAATTCGTATAATAAGCACTCAACAAAAGCTCAGATTTCATCGTGCTTTTCGTGCTTATTATATCATAATCACAAGGTGCATTATGATATAATCACCCATCGAGAATTTTGCAAGGCAAAATTTGAGGGGAACATAAATTCATATAATAAGCACTCACAAACACTTTAGATTATAACTATAATTTCCGTGCTTATTATATCATAAATGAAATAAAAATGCAAGTTTGCCGCTTTTTATGAAGGAAAGCGTAGCAAATGCAATAAAATTTTTCTGCAAAAAATTGCGTCCGTGTAATAAGACAGAAAACTTTTTCATATGATTTTCTGTAAACCTAAATATGACGGAGGCTTTAAAATGTCAGAATATTTACCCGAAGGAAAACTTATATCCGAACAGGAAAACATAAATATACTTCACTCATTAAAGATGCTTGAGGATGCAAAAAACAGTGAAAAGATTCTTGAGGCAAAGGCTTGTGTGTGCGACAGCAGTCACAACCTTATTGTTGACCTTGCAGGCATAAAAGGCATAATTCCGAGGGAGGAGGGTGCAATCGGAATTAAGGACGGCTCGGTTCGTGACATAGCCGTGATTTCAAGGGTGAACCGTCCCGTCTGTTTCGTTGTCACCGACATAACCGAGGACGAAAACGGCAAACCGATTGTAATGCTCTCGCGTGAAAAAGCACAACGCAAATGCCTTGACGCATACATTTCAAGGTTGCGATGCGGAGATATTGTGCCTGCCCGCATAACTCATCTTGAAAACTTTGGTGCATTCGCAGACATAGGCTGCGGAATTGTTGCACTTATGCCCATTGACACAATTTCGGTTTCAAGGATTGAACACCCTGCCGAGAGATTTACTGTAGGAATGGATATCAAAGCCGTTATCAAATCTGTTGAAAACGGTCGTATAAGCCTCAGTCACAAGGAGCTTCTCGGCACATGGGAAGAAAATGCCGAAAGGTTTTGTGCCGGTGAAACCGTGTCGGGAATTATCCGAAGCGTGGAAAACTACGGTGCTTTTGTGGAGCTTACACCAAATCTTGCAGGACTTGCGGAAACAAAAGAGGGAGTCCGTGCAGGTCAGCAGGCAAGCGTTTACATAAAAAGTATCATTCCCGAAAAAATGAAAATCAAACTGATAATTATTGACACCTTTGATTACAAATATAATCCGAAATGCCCCGAATACTATTGCGACAGCGACCGTATCGACCGTTTTGTATATTCACCTGAAAATTGTCGGAAACGGGTTGAAACAATATTCGATACCTGAGTTGACAGAAAAACTCCCGAATGATATTATTTAAATGTGAAATCGAATTATTGTTCGGGAGGTTTAATATGCAGTTTACGACATCAGAGATTATTGTGCTTTTATTTTGTGCAATAACGCTCATTGTCAGCGTTGTCACATTAATAACAGTTCTCAAAAAGAATAATAACAACAGAACGGAGGACGAACTTCAAAGGATATTGCTCAATCAGCAAAGCTTTGCACAGTCGCAAAATGACAGGGCGGTTCAGCTTGAACAAAGACTTCACAGCTTTTCAGCCGACAATGTTCAGAGCCTTGAAAATATCAGACGCTCGGTTGATGAAAAGCTTGAAAGTATAAGGCGGGAAAATCTCCGTCAGCTTGATGAAATGCGACAGACAGTTGATGAAAAGCTTCAAAAAACACTTGAAGAAAAAATGAATAAGTCTTTTTCGCTTGTCAACGAAAGACTTGAACAGGTTTATAAGGGACTCGGCGAAATGCAAACGCTTGCGGTAGGCGTGGGCGATTTGAAAAAGGTTCTTTCAAATGTCAAAACAAGGGGCATACTCGGCGAAATTCAGCTTGGTGCAATTCTCTCCGAAATCCTTTCAAAGGAACAGTATGAGGAAAATATTGCCACCAAAAAAGGCTCAAAAAATGTTGTTGAGTTTGCAATCAAACTGCCCTCTGACGGTGCCGGTACAGTATATTTGCCTGTTGATTCCAAATTTCCGGGCGATACATATTCTGCTCTCCGTGATGCGGTTGAAAGCTGTGACAAGCAACGCATTGAATCGGCACAAAAAGCACTTGTTCAGCGTATAAAAGGCGAGGCAAAGGATATTCACGATAAGTATATTGATCCGCCGAACACAACGGAATTTGCAATTATGTTTCTTCCGTTTGAGGGGCTTTACAGCGAGGTTGTCAATATGGGACTTGTTGAAGTTCTTCAGCGTGAGTACAAGGTGAATATTGCAGGTCCGAGTACAATGGCGGCTCTGCTCAATTCGTTGCAAATGGGATTCAAAACCCTTGCCGTGCAAAAGAGAAGTGCAGAGGTTTGGAAAATACTCGGCGGTGTAAAGACCGAGTTCGACAAGTTTAATGATGTGCTTGTAATGACACAGCAAAGACTTGATCAGGCAAACAAGGAACTTGACAAGCTTGTCGGAGTTCGTACCCGTCAAATTCAGCGTCAGCTTAAGGATGTTGAATCGGTTCCCCTGTCAGAACAGAATCTTTTTGAATAAACAAAAAATTAAGGCGAAACAGATTTGTGTCTGTTTCGCCTTTGTTGTTATTGCAGATTAACCTTTGTAATCAATCCATTCGTCGTCAACCCATTCTTGCTTTGTTTCGTTCCATCTTCTGTACTGGAGTTGTCCGTGACTTCCACGACGCCATTTCTTGTAAATTACATCAGCTATCGGCTGAACAGAAGTTGAATCGGCACCGCTCTCCAAAGCTGAACTGTCAGGAGTTGCAACTTCAACAACTGCAACGCTGTCGGGGGTTGAATCTGTTTCTGCTGCACCTGCAACCATAACGGTTCCCTGTGCGATAATTGCTGTCATAATAAATGCTGTAAAAATTTTTGCGGCTTTCTTTTTCATCTGTTATTTCTCCCTTAATATAAGACAATAATTATAGTAGCCGTTTTCTATATCGGAGTATGGGATAATAATAGAATCATCTTTTGTATAGACTACGCCTTTCTTTTTATCGTAAGGCTCAAAAATAAGGTGAGTGGTTTTGTCTTTTTCAACATAAACATACATATTTGTTTCGTCATATACTTCGACATTATCGTTGTATTCGCCCGATGATACAAGATCGGCTACACAATCCTCGTATGTGGCGTCCCAACCTGGGACAATCAAAAAGCAGTATGAAGCAAAGAATATAGCGACAACAAGCAATGCCATTAAAGCTGTAACAACATTGTTTATAATTGTCTGTTTTTTCTTCGGGTACAGAATCATTTCCATTCTGCTTATAATTTTTTCGCCCTTATCGTTGGTTACAAAACTCATTCCGACAAGCGCACTTTTCAGTGCAGTTTCCCTGTCGCTCTTTTCACTTTCTTTTTGTTCTTTATAGGCTTTCATTTGCGTTACAAGTACTTCGTAATACACAGTACATCTGTTCTCGCTAAGCTTGCTTGTAACACGCTTGTCACACCTGAGTTCAAGACAGTAGGTTAAATCTTTTTTCAAAAGGTGGGCAAACGGATTCCACCAAAAGATTCCGCAATAAATTTCCGTCAGCAATTTAATCCAAATATCCTTGTTTTTTATATGACAGCATTCGTGCGTTGCGATATATCCAAAATCCCTGTCGTCAAATTCACGATTCGGAATAAGAATAATAAGATTGAAAAATCCGTATGTAACAGGGGAGATAACGCAATCGGTAATTTTTAGCTTAACTTTTCTTCTGATTCCGCACTTTTGCGAAATGAGGTCAAGCTTTGCCTGCATTTCGGGTGTGCCGTCAATAACATTTGCTTTCAGAGCTTTGACTGCTTTGTAATACTTAATCATCACCCGTGAAATGTATATCACACTTCCGGCAATCCATACTGCTACAAGCAGGTTGAGCCATGTGAATTCCGGAACAAACAGCACATCTTTGTTGGGAGTCAGAACATCCATTATTGCGGCATACACATTTTTATCGGAAACTGTATATGTAAATTTGAATTCAAACGGAAATACCATTCTTACAAATGTTACAACATACAATCCCAAAATCGTATAAAGACCGCAGTAATTACAAAAAGCAACCTTTTTTCTGAAAAAGTAAAGCAGCACTATAAAAATGCTGCTTATTGCAATAGAAAACAAGAATGAATAAAAACTTATTTGCATAGATTATTTGCCGAGTTCTTCACGGCGCTTTTTAAGGAGAGCTTCAAGCTCATCAAAAACATCTGAGCTTTCGGTTCTCTCAATAAGCTCTGAGAAGAGAGTCGGAATATCGCTGTCGGCAAAATTCGGTCTGTCCGAAATCTGCTTGATTGCATAAGCGTCCTTTGTCATTGTAGGAACAAAAGTACGGGCATAGTTCTTAGTCATCTGCTTAACACCGACAACTTTAATCAGGTCCTTCTTGAGAAGAGAATTGATAAGAAGGTTAATGTAACTCTTTTTCCATGTTTTGTTTACAGCCTTCTTAACAATTTCTGAGCTTGTGAGTGGTTCATCGAGGTCCCACAATAAGTACATAATTTCTTCTTCACTTTTAGTAAGCATGATATTTACCTCCAAAATTAAGTTTATAAATAATATTAAGCATTTAACTTGCCCTCATTATACTATTTGATACAGAAAAAGTCAATAAAAATCTTAAAAAATTATGTGATTCAGGATAAAATCAGCCATTTTCGCACATATTGTTAAAAAATGACTATAAAAATGCGGAATGTTGTATATTATAAAAAGCATAATATTATGGTTTATTCACAAAATCCTGAAAAAGCACAACAAGTCACCGCAAAAATTATTGCGACGACTTGTCTTTTTATTGAAAATATTCAATTAAGCTGTTTTTATTCCGAAATCTTTTTCTGTTCCTTTTTATCGTGGATAAGTCTTGCAAGATACACCGCAGGGGTGTCGAGCAGACTTGTGAAAATGTAGATTACATAGCTTGAAAGGAAGATTGAAACGAGTGTTCCGAAATCATAAGTTCCCCAGAACGCAAAAGCGGTGAAAAGGGCTGTGTTAAGAATTTGACTGATAAGCGTTGAACCGTTGTTTCTCAGCCATAAAAATCTTCTCTTGTCACCGAATTTCTTTTCCGTGAACTTCCACCACTTGTGATAGAGCCACACATCAAACAGCTGACTTATCGCATATACAATAAGTGATGCAAAAATCATTCGGGGAGTGTTTGAGAAAACCGCCTTGATTGACGGCATAATTGTGTCGTTCGGACTCGGATTGTAAAGCATCCAGCTTTGTGAAAGCACAAGAAAAAATACCGATGAGAGTATTCCCGTAAGAACCGCCTTGTTGGCGGCTTTTTTGCCCTCACATTCCGAGAGAATGTCCGTAATCAAAAATGTTACCGCAAAAAGCACATTTCCGAGAGTCTGTTCCATTGAAAAAGCGTTTACAAGGATTAAAGCCTCAATGTTTGCAAGAATTGTCGCAACGGCTGAAATGCAGTAAAGTCCCGCTTTGCCGAAAAGAGCATAGCCTAAAACTGCCATACCGTATATGAATACCACCGAGAATATAAGCAAAAGTTCATTTATCATATCAGTCACCCACTCCAAAATCCGTGTTGTTAATTAAAATATCCGTTCTTGGGTTATCCTTATATACAGGATAGACCTTCTGCATAAACTCTTTTATGACAGCTTTGTCGGGTTCAACTTCCGTGGTGTTGTCACACATAATGTTAACGCAAATTCGTTCAAAATACTTTAATCCCAGTTCAATGTCATTTTGCATTGTTTCGGCTGTCTGTCCTTTAATTCCAAAAAGGAAATTAGCTTCGTCGAAATTCTCTGCAATAACAGCGGGACTGCTCTCTTTGATTCCTTTTTTCAGAACATTTTCTCTGAAATCGCAGTCAAAGGTTTCAAGACCGAGCTTCATTTTCAAATCAAAATCCGCAAAATCTTTTCTGAGCTGACTGATTTTGTTCCGATAAAGATAATGTGCCTCAAAATGAATGGTATTTATCTTTTTTTCTTTGCACACCTGTTTGATAAAATCAAGTGTTTTTTTGTCAAGCTCAAAAACCGAGCCTGAGTTAATGACCTCAAGGTCACCGAAAATTCCCGTAACTTTTTCAAGCACGGCTTTGTTAAGACGAAAGTTTTCGTCCTCGTCACTGCACCTGTCGGTGTAGTAGTCGCAGAAGATGCATTTTCTGTAAACGCAACCGCTTCCACGCAGAAGAACAATCTCCCGATTGTTCTTTTCATTAATAATACTGTATCTCTCCATACTTTCTTTCCGACACAAAAAAAGCACCCACACAAAAGAGGGTGCAAAAAGGGCGTAAAAAGCCCAGTGCCTTTCTCCTTAGTTTTGATAGAAGGAGCAGCCTATCGGCGTCCTTCCGGCAGGATGGTTACGAACTGCCACACAGTATGCTATCACAAATTCCGTTTTATGTCAACTGCAATTTATTATTGCATTATATATGTTTAAGAGGTATAATAAAAAGAAAAAATCAAGTGCAAAGTAACTTCTTGAGTAACTTTGCAGGCTCAAAATTCCATATGGGAAAATTAGCGAATATTGTCATAAATTCCCGAAAAAAACAGCCTATTTTCTTGTATTTTTTAGTTGACAAAGGGACAAACCTTTTGTATAATAATAAACAGCGTTTTAATATGTGTCTATGCTGTCAAGAGGTGCAGATATGCTTTTTGAGCTTAAATCCGTCTTTCAGAATGACGGTGAAGAAAAACAAGTTGAATATAACCTTGACTTGTCTGGTCTTGATGTTGACGGAGTTTATCCATTCAAAACTCCCGTTGTCGTGACTGCCAAAGCAACAAACAGAGCAAGTTTGATTACTCTTGTAATCAATGCACACTTTGATTACAGCCGTGACTGTGACCGTTGCGGTGAGCCTTATACAAGAGAGATGAATATGAGCTTTGAACACAGGCTTATTCAGACTCTTGCCGATGAGGAAAATGATGACTATATTGAAACACCTGATTTTACACTCGAGCTTGATGATGTTGTAATTTCTGACATTTTTCTTTCGCTCCCGTCAAAGAATCTTTGCAGGGACGATTGCAAAGGTCTGTGTCAGATTTGCGGACAAAACCTCAACAACGGTGAATGTTCCTGTGATAAGCGTCAAACGGATCCAAGACTTGAGATACTTAAACAGTTGATTGACTAAGATAAATTTTGTAAGGAGGTTTTTGTAATGGCAGTACCCAAGAACAAAACATCACACGCAAGAAAGAGCTCAAGACGTTCAACAGTATGGAAGATTAATGCTCCTGAACTTACTGCTTGTCCTAACTGCGGTGAATTAACAGCAGCTCATAAGGCTTGCACAAACTGTGGTATGTACAACGGCAGACAGGTTGTTGTAAAGAAAGACGAACAGTAATTTTTATTACAAACATTACGGGCGGCAGTTATCTGTTCGCCCTTTTGTTTTGCAAATTTTACCGTATATCCAAAAACAATTTGCAAACCTGTTGATTAAAAACGGTATTTTGTGTAGAATAAAAGTGTATGTAAAAATGTTTTGCGAGGTGAAGGTGTGGCTGTTAAAATTTTTGATGTCACAACCGGCAGTCATGCCGACAAAGCAGGAATAAAAAAAGGGGAAACCCTCCTTTCAATTAATTCAAACGAGATTGTTGATGTTCTTGATTACCGATTCTATCAGGTAAACCGCAAGCTTACTCTTGAGGTTGCGGATGAGGACAAAAATGTTCGTACCATAGAAATGACCAAGGGCGAATATGAGGAAATCGGTCTTGAGTTTGAAACCTATCTTATGGACAAACAGCATTCGTGCCGTAATAAGTGCATTTTCTGCTTTATTGACCAGCTTCCGAAGGGTATGCGTGAGTCGCTCTATTTTAAGGATGACGACAGCCGACTTTCGTTTTTGTTCGGTAACTATATCACGCTGACAAATATTACAGAGCACGAAATTGACCGAATTATAAAAATGCACATAAGCCCGATTAATGTATCGGTTCACACAACAAACCCCGAGCTTCGTTGTAAGATGATGAATAACCGCTTTGCAGGCGATACATTGAAATATCTCAAACGCTTTGCAGACGCAGGAATAACGCTTAACTGTCAGATTGTTTCCTGTCCCGGAATTAATGACGGTGACGAGCTTGTCAGAACATTGACCGATCTTGAAAACCTCGGGGTTAATATGACTGCGATTGTTCCTGTCGGACTTACACGCTACCGTGAAAACCTTTATCCGCTTGTTCCTTATAATAAGGAAACGGCAGGGCAGACAATTGATATAATTGAAAAAATGGGTGATGAGTGCGTCAAAAAGCACGGCAGACGAATTTTCTTTCCGGGTGATGAATTTTACCTCCTTGCCGAAAGAGAAATCCCGTCACCTGAATTTTATGAGGACTTTTCCGCTCTTGAGGACGGAATCGGTATGATTGCGTATCTGACCGATGATGTCGGCTGGAAGCTTGAAGAGCTTGATGCAGACGAAAGCCTTTGCCATAAGGTAACAATTGCCTGCGGCGAGGGAGTGTTCCCGTACATGAAGCGGATTATGTCGATGATTAACGAAAAATTCCCGAATATAACTATAAATACAAGGGCGATTAAGAACAACTTTTTCGGCGGCGGAGTAAATGTGTCGGGACTTGTCACGGGCGGTGATCTTATTGATCAGCTCCGTGGCGATGACCTTGGCGACAGGCTTATTATCACGTCATCAATGCTCCGTTTTGAAAACGATTTGTTTCTTGATGATGTTTCAACAGATGATGTTGAACGGGAACTCGGTGTAACTCTTGTTCCCGTCAATAACAACGGAAACGACCTTGTAGAGGCTGTAATTGCAGGAAAGGACTGATAAGATGAACAAACCCGTAATTGCCGTTGTCGGCAGACCAAATGTGGGAAAGTCAACGCTTTTCAATAAACTCATCGGTCAGAGATTGTCAATTGTTGACGATACTCCCGGTGTTACCCGTGACAGAATATACGGTGAGGTGGAATGGTGCGGAAAAACTGCCTTTATTGTTGACACAGGCGGTATTGAACCGAAATCAGATGATATTATTCTTGTACAGATGCGCCGTCAGGCTCAGCTTGCAATCGACACGGCTAATGTTATTATCCTTGTAACAGACTGCAAGTCGGGCATGGTGGCAACGGATATGGATGTTGCACAGATGCTCCAGAAGTCGGGCAAGCCAGTTGTGCTTTGTGTAAACAAGTGCGACACACTCGGCGAACCGTCACCTGAATTCTATGAGTTTTATAATCTCGGTTTAGGCGATCCTATCGAGGTTTCAGCCGTTCACGGTTACGGTACGGGTGACCTTTTAGACAAGGCTTTTTCAAGCTTTGATTATGATGAAAATGCGGAAGATGATGACACAATCATCAATGTTGCGGTAATCGGAAAGCCGAACGCAGGCAAGTCATCTCTTGTAAACAAAATCACAAACGAGGAACGCTGTATTGTGTCCGATATAGCAGGCACAACCCGTGACACAATCGATACGCTTGTTGAAAATAAGTACGGAAAGTTTAACTTTACCGATACCGCAGGACTTCGCCGTCAGAGCAAAATCTATGATAATATCGAAAAATACAGTATTATCCGTGCAAAAATGGCTATTGAACGCAGTGATGTGTGCGTTATTATGATTGATGCGACAGAGGGCGTTACAGAACAGGATACCAAGGTTGCAGGTCTTGCGCATGAGGCAGGCAGAGCGTGTATAATTGCCGTAAACAAGTGGGACGCTGTCGAAAAAAACGATAAGACAATGCAGGAGTTCCGCAAAAAGCTTGACGCAGATTTTGCGTTTATGTCATATGCGCCAAAGGTATTTATTTCTGCAAAAACAGGTATGCGTATCGACAGGCTGTTTGAATATATCATAAGCTGTAATGACAGCGCAAACCGCAGAATCAGAACAGGTATGCTCAACGAACTTCTTGCACAGGCTACAACAAGAGTTCAACCGCCGTCAGACAAGGGTAAGCGACTTAAAATTTTCTATATGACTCAGGCTTCCGTAAAACCGCCGACATTCGTTTTCTTCTGCAACAATGCACAGCTTTTCCACTTCTCATATCAGCGTTATCTTGAAAACAGAATCCGTGAGGCTTTTGCTCTTGAGGGTACGCCGATCAAAATTGTGGTAAGAGAGAGAGGAGAAAAGTAATGGAGCATATTTCGGCAATTTTAGCAAACTGCTGGTGGATGATTCTGCTTTCGGCATTGATTGCGTATCTTCTCGGCAGTATCAACACGGCTGTTCTTGTCACAGGCATTGTGACAAAGGGCAAAAAGGATATCCGTCAAATGGGCAGCGGCAATGCAGGCTTTACAAATGTACTGCGCAGCGTCGGTAAAGTTCCGGCAATCATCACCATTGTGTGTGACGCACTGAAGTGTATTATCGCCGTGCTTATCGGAGGTTTCATCTTTTCGTTTGCATCGGTTGCATTTCAGGGTGAAAGCCCTATTTTTATAAACGAGCTTATCAACTGCGGAAAATATGTTGCAGGTATTTTCTGTATTCTCGGACATTCATACCCCGTGTATTTTCACTTTAAGGGCGGCAAGGGTGTTGTAACCGCCGCCGCTCTTATGCTGACAGAGGATTGGCGTGTATTCATCGCAATTATTGTAACTTTTCTTATTATCTTCCTCTGCTCAAAAATTATATCACTTGCAAGTGTTCTCTGTGCGATTCTCTATGCGCCTTACACCTTTGCAATGACATTTATTTTTGACTTCATAATTTACAAGGATTATTCTCTTACATATGTAATCTTCTCAACTGCGGCGGCTCTTTTAATCGGCGTTTTCGTTCTTGTAAAGCACAAAGAAAACATCAAAAGACTTCTTAAAGGTGAAGAAAAGAAAATTACAGCCAAAAAATGACGGCAGTATTGACCGAAAAGTGATTTGGTTGTACAATAACTTTGGTATGATATTTGTTATATTTTAAATATTTCTGATACGGAAAATAAATTATATTGAGAGGTTGAATTAAAATGTCAGATTGTATTTTCTGCAAAATCGTTGACGGCTCAATTCCGTCAAAAAAAGTTTATGAAGACGAAAAAATTCTCGCTTTCTATGATCTTGAACCACAGGCTCCCGTTCATGTGCTTGTAATTCCAAAGGAACACATCTGCTGTGCAGACGCAGTTAATGAAGAAAATGTCGGCAATATTGCTCACATTTTCACTAAAATTCCCGAAATTACAAAATCACTCGGACTTACAAACGGCTACCGTATTGTAAATAACTGCGGTGAGGATGGCTGTCAGAGCGTAAAGCATATGCATTTCCACATCCTCGGCGGCAAAAAGCTCAACGGCACAATGGCATAAGAAGGGACTGCAATAATGGATACATATAAGATTAATATTGAAGGACTTGACAGAGAACTCAGAAAATTCCCTGTAAACGATAAGCTTGATATTGCCGCATTTATTATGTTTGGTGACATTGAGATGACAGAGGTTGCCGCAAGAGAACTCCTCAAGCGTGTTCCCGAACACGATGTTGTTGTGACTGCCGAAGCAAAGGGTATTCCGCTTTGCTATGAAATGGCTCGTCAGGGCTGCAGAAACTATGTTGTCGCAAGAAAAAGCGTTAAGGTTTATATGGGCAATCCTATCGGAGTGACCGTTAATTCAATCACAACAAAAAACGAACAGAAACTCTACCTCGGCGAAGATGACGTAAATCTTCTCAACGGCAAGAGAGTTCTTCTTGTTGATGATGTAATTTCAACAGGCGAAAGTCTTCACGCTCTTGAAACGCTCGTTGAAAAAACAGGCGCAAATATCGTTGGCAGGGCGTCAGTCCTTGCCGAAGGTGACGCTAAGGACAGAGATGACATTATATTCCTCAGCGAACTTCCGCTTTTCTTTAAGTAATACTGAGTAATTATAAAATCAAATTTAAACAGCTGTTGAAGTGTGCAGATTATACCGTTCGCATATTTTGACGGCTGTTTTCCTTTTTTATACCATAGATATAAAGTGTAAAAATTAAAGTGTAGAAATTGTTCAACTTAATAATTGAATAGAAACAGTGGTGAATAGATAATTTAATGAGAAGAGATAGCAGCAAAATTAACAAAAATAAAAATACTTTTAAAAAATAATATTTATATTGACAAATGAAATTCTACATGATATTATAAAAATACCAAAAATAATATACTTGAAGTAATAAAAATGGACTAATTGTTTTTTTGTAGATAAAAATAACCAAATAAATAATAAAAGGAGATGCCATTATGAAAAAAGTATGTTTATGCCTTGCTTTTGTGTTGGCAGCGGTATGTATTCTATGTTCCTGCTCTGATTTACCTGCACCAAGTACCTCTGAAACCGTGAATCCTTCCGTAGATGTTACTTTGAAAAAGTGGGAAGATTGCGGAGCGAGTATTGATAAAGCGGAAGAAATTTCCGGAATTAAGTTTGGCGAAAGTTTGAAAAATATTGTAAGTGTAAGAGCTATTCCATACACGGCGATAGAAGTGGTTTGTTCGTTAGATAAATCTGCCTCTGACAATACTGTGACCTTGCGCAAGGCTGTCAGCTATGCTGTAAAAAACAGTGAAAATCTCAGCGGAGTCAATACAAACGGACTTTCTCCCACAATGGCGACTTTTGAAATTAAGGGTGCGAATTTTGTAAATGAAAAAGGTAAAACTGTAGTAGGAGAATATAATGATAATAATTATAAATATTCTTTTTATTGCAAAAAAGGATTGAATGGTAACCAAGTGTATAATTATATTAAAAAAATGATTACTGAATAAGGATTGATTTTTATGAAACGGCTGTTTGGACTTATAGGATTTACTTTCCTGTTTGTCCTTTCAGCCGTTTTTTATTCGGATTTTAATGAAATTGTCTTTGCAATAATCGGCTCGTTAGGAGTGTTATCCGTTGCTGTCGGTATATTTTTAATTGCTTCAAAGAAAAATAAATCATTCGGCAAGTCGCTGTGCGTATTTGCTTTTGCCGTAATATATTCTGCGGGCAATATGATCGGCTATTCCGAATATATTAACAACACGATTATAAATAAATATTCCGATAAAGAAATTACAGCAAGCGGATATATTTGTGATGAAATCATCACCACCGATTCATCATGCAGTTTCGTAATCAAAACCGACAAAATCAACGGTCAGCCGTCAGATGCGAAAATTCAAATTATTTCATATACAAATGTTGATGCAGAGCCCTTTGAAAAGGTCAACTTCACGGCTCATACATACAAGAATAATGTAAACTCTCAGATCAGTCACGGAATTTTTCTGAAAGCATATTCCTATAACGGCTTCAAAATTGATGCGACAGGGGAGAAAGTGTTTGATTTATATTCATTTGCCGTTGAGGTTAGAATGACAATGAAAAATTCCCTTGATATGCTGTTGCCGGAGGATTATTCAACGCTCTGCCGTGCCGTTCTTTTGGGTGAGAAAACAGCTCTTGATTCAAGCGTTAAAGATGATTTTTCATTGACAGGCACTTCGTTTTTAATAGTGGTTTCGGGAATGCATCTTGTTATAATCACTTCGTTTGTATTGTTCTTGGTAAGAAAATTAACAAAAAACAGATTTTTGATAACAGCTTTTACCACATTTACGGTTATTGTTTTTATGGCTGTAACGGGCTTTGCACATTCGGTTGTCCGTGCAGGAATTATGATGATAATTGTGTCGTTTGCATCGTCAAATCTCAGAATAGCCGACTCGCTGAATAACCTTGGTTTTGCCGCAATTGTCCTGACAGCTTTCAACCCATATGCGGTATCAGACATCGGAATGCTGCTTTCATTTTCGGCAACGACGGGTATAATTCTGTGGTCAAGACCGATTGAACGCACTGTGCTGAGATTCTTTCACTACCAAAACAAGCGTAAGGACGGTTTTGTCGGAACGGTTGTCTATTATATCAAAAGGCTGTTTAAAATCTGCGTAAATATGCTGTCGGTTTCAGTATCTGCATTTCTGTGGATTTTGCCGATAACCGCTGTTGCATTCAACAGAATTTCTCCGACAGTCATACTTGTTTCTCTGTTATGTGAACCGTTTGTTTCGGCACTTTTGGTGTGTTCTCTGTTGTGTTCGGTACTTTTTATTTGCCCGTTCATATCATTTCTTGCATACCCGTTTGGACTCGTTTCGGGATTATGTTCAAAGGCAATTTTGTGGTTGGTTTCAACTTTTTCACAACTCCCATTCAGCACAATTAAAACCCATTCGCTCTATTGGTTTGTGTGGATAGGTGTCAGCGTATTTCTCGCAATCGGCGGATTGTTTGTAATAAATCGAAAATTCTATGTCAAAATTTCTGTTCCGATATCAATTTCAGTCCTCGTAATCGGAGCGTCGCTCAATGTGCTTTTAACAGCCGATAACGGTGAAATGAAAATCTATAATGTCGGCAACGGTGTTTTTGCAACCGTAAATTGTCCCGACAGCTGTTCGGTGATTTCATGCGGAGGCAACAGAGCAAGCGCAGATGATGTGACAGCCGATATCAGCGAAAGATACTCAGATATTGAATATATGATAATTCCGAATCAGAATAATAAATACTCTTCTCTTGAACGCTTTGCGGTCACAAAATTTGACTTAAATAATATTTTGGTATATGATAATGACATTAAAAAGCAAAATCTTTTGAACGCTTTTGACGGTAACAGCCGACAGACTTTCGGCGGAAACAGTCATTTTACGCTGAATCTTTCCGATACGGTGACGGATGAGGTAATCTGCGTTGACAACACAATGTTTCAGTTCATAAAAGGGAAAAATATGACTGTATTGTTTGTGCCGACAGATGCAGACCTTTCAAATCTGCCCGAAAAGTATCGCAATCCCGATTATTTGCTGATTGATACAGTCCCCGAAAATTTCGATTTGATATCATGCAATACCGTGATATTTTCGGGATCGGAAAAGCAGTTTAAGAAAAATTATGATTCTATTAAAGAAATCAGTTCAACCGTTATTTCAACATCTGAAAGAAATATAACGGTCAATCTGAACGGAGGATAAAATGCCGCGCATCACCGAAGCAGACCTGAAAAAACAAATTAAAAACAAAAGCTTTTCGCCTGTGTACCTAATCTACGGTTCGGAGCAGATGTTTGTCAAAAGTTATACAAAAAAGCTTTGTGAGGCTGTTGCAGGCAAAAATCCGTCCGATTTCAATTATCATACATTCAGCGGCGACATCGATTTTCAGGAGCTTGCCGCATCCCTGCAAATAATGCCGTTTATGGCGGAACGCAACTGTGTTGTTGTGACCGACATTTACTTTGATAATATGGTGAAGGATAGGCTTGATACTCTTAAAGAGCTTACAAGCAGAGCATGGGACGGTACGGTTCTCATAATTTCAATGCCGACTTATGTTCCGTCAAAGAATAAAACTTCTTTTACAGCTCTTATAAAGCGTGTTGAAAAAATCGGCAGCGTCTGCTGTTTTGAAAAAATCAATTCACAAATTATCGAAAAGTATGTTGCAAAGTGGGCAAACGAAAACGGCAAGCTGATTTCACACCTCAATGCGTCAAAGATTATTTCAAATGTCGGCGATGACCTCAATCTTCTGAAAAACGAGGTCAACAAAATTGCCGCATATGCAAAGGGTGAAGAAATTACCGACCGTGACATCGACCTATTGTCAACCGTAAACCTTGAAGCAAGAACATATGATATGGCTGACGATGTTATTAACGGCAGAGGTGACAGAGCGTTCAGAAAGCTCGACACACTTTTCTGTCAGCGGGAAGAACCGATTAACATTCTCTATGCACTTTCATCCGCCTATGTCGATGCATATCGTATGCGTGTTGCAGATGAATGCTCAGTCAGTAAAGAAACCGTGGCAAAAGATTTTGCCTACAAAAACCGTGCGTTTGTGTTAAACAGGGCGAGAACCTCCGTTTCAAGGACTTCAACCGAGGCACTTCGGAAAAGCCTTGATGTGCTTGTTGAAACAGACGAAAAGCTGAAATCAGTTTCTGTTAATCAAAGATTTTTAATTGAACAGCTTATTTCCCGTTTGCTTTTGATTGCAAAGGAGGGCAGAATCTAATGCTCAAAATCCGTGAGGCTGTCATAGTTGAGGGCAGATATGACAAGATAAAGCTTTCATCAATTGTAGATGCTCCGATAATCGAAACCAACGGTTTCCGTGTTTTTTCCGACAAAGAAAAGCAGTCGCTTATCCGCAAAATTGCCGAAACAAGGGGAATACTTATAATGACCGACAGCGACGGTGCAGGCTTTGTAATAAGGAATTTCCTTAAAGGCTCGGTCGATAATTCAAAAATTAAAAATTGCTATATTCCTCAAATCAAAGGCAAGGAAAAACGCAAGGCAAAAGGCGGTAAAGAAGGACTTTTGGGCGTTGAAGGCGTAAGCGATGAGGTTATAATAAATGCAATCCGCAAAAGCGGTGCCGAGATAATCGGCGAAGAAAATAATATTCCCGAAAGGAAAATTACTAAAGCCGATCTATTTGTCCTCGGACTTACGGGAACTGAAAATTCAGAAATAAACCGCAAGAAGATTCTTAAAAAACTCGGTCTGCCGTCATATCTTTCAACAAACGCATTTTTGACCGCAATCAACTGTCTTTATTCTCTTAAAGAACTAAAAGAGATGCTCTGACAAAATAAAAAATTCATAGGTTAAATAAATCACCTGTTTCGGCAAAAACTAAAACAGGTGATTTCTTATGAAAAAAAGTTTACGGTTGCGTAACGATTGCATTCTCTTTTCAATAGGCGGAGCAGGCTACGCTCTGCTTGAAATTTTGTGGCGGAGAAAAACTCATTGGTCAATGGCGGTTACGGGCGGAACTGCGTTTGTGTCGCTTTTCAGATTTTACAAGCGCTTTTCAAAAATGAATATGCTGCAAAAATGCATATCGGGAAGTGCGATAATTACCGCACTTGAATACTGCTGCGGCTGTGTTGTCAATTTGAAATTCAGGCTTAATGTCTGGGATTATTCAAACTGCCGACTTAATTTAAAAGGGCAGATTTGTCCGTTTTACAGCACCTTGTGGGCATTTCTTTGTATCCCCGTCAGCGCATTATGCACTTCTCTCTGCAAAAAAATACAGTAAAAAAACAGGAGCGGTAAGGAAAATACTGCTCCTGTTATGCTTTATTTATTCAGACTTTTTGTTCTCGCTTTTTTCATCGGATTCGTTTTCTTCGGAAGTGTCGCTTTTCTTGACAACAACCCGTAAAATACGCTGATCCTTGACCTCCATAACAGTAAACTTAAAGCCGTCGGCCTCAATGTTGTCACGCTTGTGGGGAATTGTTCCTGCGTGTTCAAGAATATATCCGCCGACCGTTACGCTGTCACATTCAAGACTGTCCTCGTCCATATCGAACAGACCGAGCATATCTTCAAGCTCCATATCACCGTTTACAAGGAACTCGCCCTTGCCGATTTTGTAGTAGTTATGCTCAATTTCCTCGTCCTCGTCCCATATTTCACCGACAATTTCTTCAAGCAAATCCTCCATTGTAACAATACCGAGTGTTCCGCCGTATTCATCCGTAACAACCGCAAGATGAATTTTTGTGCGTTTGAATGCATTAAGGATTTTTGAAAGCTGTTGCGTTTTGAACACAAAGTAAGGCGGCTGCATAAGCTCCTTAACATCGGGCGCTTTACCGTCTGCAAGTCGTTCAAGATAATCTCTTGTATGGAGAATGCCGACAACATGGTCAACCGTGCCTTCGTACACGGGAATTCTTGAATAGCGGTTTTCAATGATGATATTCTTGATTTTTTCGGGCGAGTCATCAATGCTGATAAATGTGATGTCAACCCTCGGAGTGAGAATTTCCTCGGCAGTAGTTTCGTCAAAGTCAAGTGCGGAGCGAACCATTTCGCTTTCGCTCTCTTCAAGAACGCCTTCTTCCTCAATGCTCTCAACAATGTATTTAAGCTCATTTTCAGTAACTGACGGAGCGTCACCGCTGCTGCCTGCAATCTTTAAGGCAATCATTTTGAATCGTGTGAAAATCCACACAAGCGGTGTAAGAAGTGTCATAAGTCCTCTGAGCAATCCGGCTGTTTTGAGTGAAAAGGCATCGCAATGTTCCTTTGCAAGACATTTCGGCACAATCTCACCGAATGTCAGAACAAGAAAAGTTGTTGCACCCGTTGCAATTGCCGAGCCTGCGTCACCGAAAAGATTCATACACAGCACAGTCGCAATTGAAGAACAGCTCAGGTTCACAACATTGTTGCAGATGAGAATTGTTGTAAGGGCATTGTCGAAATGCTCTATTATGTAGAGCGCTGCTGCCGCTTTTTTGTTGCCGTCATCCTTGTAACGCTGAACACGCACCTTGTTTACAAACGAAAATGCGGTTTCAATCGCCGAAAAGAACGCCGAAAGCAAAATAAGAACTAAAATGACAACACCCATAATTATGTCAGATGTCAACTGAATATCACTCCATAACAACTTCCGACAGGTTCTGTCGGAATAATATTTCTTTAATACTACTATAATTCTTTTAAATAATTATTACTTATTAGAAATAAAGAAATAAAATTATTGAAATAATTTTGTTGTAATGGTATAATGGTCACTAAAGGCTTTTTACAATTGAACAATGTGGCTTGTGCGTCTTATTTTTTGGTATGCATACATTTTGCTTGCAATTTCGGTGAAACTATTCTCGGAGGTGCATACAATGCCACAAAAATCAAAATCTTCAAAAGTCTCATCAAAAAAAGGGAACTATGTTAAAAATCCTGCACCGGATGACGATCCGCAAAAGCTTGCAAACGACAGCCCCATAAGTGAAGAACAAACAGACCGAATCGGCGAAACAGGTTCTGTTCTCACAACTCATAAGGACTGTGTGCTGCATTGCCTGACGATTATCGGTCAGATTGAAGGTCATTACATTCTTTCGCAACAAAACAAAACCACAAAATACGAGCATGTCATCCCTCTGCTTGTTTCGGTTGAGGAGGACGAAAGAATTGACGGACTGCTTGTGCTGATTAACACAGTCGGCGGAGATGTTGAGGCAGGTCTTGCAATTGCCGAGGTGATTTCGGGAATGAAAAAGCCGACCGTTTCCATCGTACTCGGCGGAGGTCATTCAATAGGAATTCCGCTTGCTGTTGCGGCAAAGAAAAGCTTTATCGCAAAGAGTGCGTCAATGACGGTTCATCCCGTAAGAACAACAGGACTCACACTCGGAGTTCCGCAGACCTTTGAATATTTTCAGCGTATGCAGGACAGAATCACAACCTTTGTTGCCGAAAATTCCAATATTACAAAAGACCGTTATAATCAGCTTGTGCTTAACACGGGTGAGCTTGTAATGGATATCGGAACTATTCTTGAGGGAGAAGAGGCTGTTGAAGAAGGCTTGATTGACGAGGTCGGAACAGTTTCCGACGCAATTGACGCTCTTTATGATTTGATTAAAGAAAGCAAAGAGAGCAAGCCAAAGTCTGCAAAATCACGCTCAAAAAAGCAGGAAAAATAATTTCGGGCGTTTTGCCCGAATACATATATATTGTGATGCTTATGATTTGTATGAAATCTGAAATTATGCCAACCCATACGGCTTTTCAGCGTACAAATAACAAAGTAGATTCGTAAAACTTATTTTTTGGAGGGAATACATAACCATGTCAATTTTAGATGCTATTATTCAGGGTGTTGTTCAGGGACTTACCGAATTTTTGCCCGTATCAAGCAGCGGCCACCTCGCAATCACACAGCACATTCTCGGTGCAGGCACAGGCGAAAGCAATCTTTTCTTTAATGTAATGCTCCATGTCGGCACACTTGTTGCCGTTGTTGCATTCTACCACAAACTTGTGTGGGATCTTATCAAAGAATTTTTCCTTATGCTCAAGGATATTTTCACAGGAAAGTTCAAATGGAGCAAAATGAATTACAACCGTAATCTCGTTGTAATGCTCATCATCGGTCTTATACCGCTGTTCTTGCTTTTTCTGCCAATCCCCGGAACAGATATGAAACTCAAGGACCTTGCAGACCGGCTTTCTGCAAGTCCTGTTCTCATAGTAACTGCCTGTTCGCTCATTCTTACAAGCGTACTTTTAACAATCGGTATTATCCGTAACCGCAAGAGTGTTGCCTCAACTCACAAACATCTTGCAACAAAGAGCAATGCCAAGGCAACAAGAGATAATTTTAATGTTGTTGATGCAATCCTTGTCGGTGTAACACAGGTTTGTGCCGCACTCCTTCCGGGACTTTCCCGTTCAGGCTCAACACTTTCGGTCGGTGAGATGAGAGGAATCTCAAAGCAGAAGGCACTTGACTACACATTCGTACTCGGTATCCCGTCAATCCTTGCGGCGGCACTTCTTGAGGGTGTGGATGCAATCAAGTCACCCGAAGGTTTAAGCAATATTGAGTTTCTTCCGCTGATTATCGGAATGGCGGTTTCCGCAGTTGTAGGCTATCTTGCAATCGTAATTTTCAAGTGGTTCCTGAAATCCGACAAAATGGAAATTTTCGTAATCTACACAGCAATTGTCGGTGTTGCATTTATTGTAATTTCAATCATCGAAATGAACACGGGCGTAAACCTTTTCACAGGTGCGCCGATTGCATAAATTTTAAATGGAGTGATTTTATTGGCAGCTAACAAAAAAACAGCTGACAAAACTAAAAATACTGCGTCGGGAAGAAAAAAGACTTCTTCAAAAACCTCATCAAAAGGTGCAAAAACTGCAAGCAGAACCAAAGCATCCGCTGTTCCGAAAAGGAGCAGCGGACTTTCGCCGCGTGTAAGGGCAATCCTCTATGCCGCCGTTGCGGCTGTTTTTGTCTGCATAATTTTCATAAAAGGTTCAAATGTCTGGACAATGATACGCAGTTTCTTTTTCGGAGTTCTCGGATTCGGAATTTTTCTTGTTCCCGTAACGCTTTTTTATTTGTGTGTTATGACCGAAAAGGAGAAACAGGTTGCACGCTATAAGCTGAAGCTTTTCCTTTGTGTCGTCATAATTCTGTTTATCGGGGCGTTGATTTACGCAGGCAGCGGTGCAAAATATTCTGATATGAACTTTTTTGCGTGTCTTGGCAATCTGTTCAAGGATGCCTCCGACACCTCAAGGTATATGACTTTCGATTGCGGAATAATCGGCGGACTGCTCGGCTATCCGCTTGTTGTCCTGTTCGGCAGTACAGCCGCACTTTTTACAAGCTTTGTTGTAACAGCCGCACTTATCCTTATTGTTGCGAACATTTCTATTAAAGATATGACAGCGGCGGCGTCAAGGACAGCCGTACATATCCGTGAAGCAGGTGAGGAGAGGGCAAGAGTCCGCAGAGAACGCAGAGAAGAAAACCGTGAGAGAAAGCTTGCCGAAAGAGGCGATATCGACATTGCGCTTGAAGGTGAAAACAGAAGGTCCTCGGGAAGTTTTATTGACATTCCGCTTGATGACAAAAAGACAAAGGTCAAGAAAGCAAAGTCGGCAGTAAACGGAATTGACACGGATATTGCCGATTCAAAGGAAGAAAATGCCGCAGACAAGGATCTGTCGCAGGATCTCATCAACATAATCAATCGTGCAAGCAAGCCTATGGGCAAAAGTGCCGACAATACGGTTTCTGCAATTGCAGAGGATATCTCAAACGAAAAGTCAGCTTCTAAGGCTGAACAGACAGAGGTCAAGCCTGATGCCGAAACTGAGAACATCGTCAAAAAAGCACTTCTCAAAAGCAAAAAAGACAACAGCGAGGAGGCTGGCGATGAAATTGCGGAACAGCTTGACAGAGCTGTTCGTTCCGATAATTCTCAAAAGGAAGAAAAAAAGTATCAGTTCCCACCGATTCAGTTGCTCAAACCAAAGCTAAATTCCGATGACAGCGATGCAATGGAAGAAATGCAGAATAATGCCAAAAAGCTTATTGATACCCTCACAAGCTTTGGTGTAAAGGCAAGCATTGTAAACATCTGCCGAGGTCCGTCTGTAACACGCTATGAGTTACAGCCTGCTCCCGGTGTTAAAATCAGCAAAATTACAAATCTCTCCGATGATATCGCACTCAGCCTTGCCGCAAACGGTGTTCGTATTGAAGCACCTATTCCGGGAAAGGCGGCAGTCGGAATTGAAGTTCCGAACAAGGTTGTAAGCATGGTAACAATGCGTGAATTGATTGATTCGGACAAGTTCAGAAACAGCAAGAGTAAGCTCACAACCGTTCTCGGCAGAGATATCTCGGGTGAAATTGTTGTTACCGATCTTGCAAAAATGCCGCACTTGCTCATTGCAGGTACAACAGGTTCGGGTAAATCCGTGTGTGTAAACTCAATTCTTATGAGTATTCTCTACAAGGCAACTCCCGATGAAGTAAAGCTGTTGCTTATCGACCCGAAAATGGTTGAATTTTCAAAATACAAGGGTATTCCGCATTTGCTCATTCCCGTAGTATCCGATGCCAAAAAGGCGGCGGGTGCGCTTGCGTGGGCGGTAAACGAAATGCTCCAGAGATATAAAATTTTCTCCGAATACGATTGTAAGGATATTGATTCATATAATTCTCTTATCGAAAAAAATATGAATTATATGGAGAAAAATCCACCTATTGTTAATGAAGAGGGAGAAGAGGTTCAGCCTGTTCTTGAAGTGAACGGACTTCCCGTTGCCAAAGAAAAAATGAGCCGTGTTGTAATTGCAATTGACGAGCTTGCCGATTTGATGATGGCGGCTCCGAGCGAGGTTGAGGACTCAATCTGCCGACTTGCTCAGATGGCTCGTGCCGCAGGTATGCACCTTATCCTTGCAACCCAAAGACCTACCGTTAATGTAATCACAGGTCTTATCAAGGCGAATGTACCGAGCCGTATTTCACTCAAGGTAAGTTCAAACACAGACTCCCGTACAATTCTTGATACAGGCGGCGGTGAAAAGCTTATCGGCCGAGGCGATATGCTGTTTTCGCCTGTAGGCGCTCCAAAGCCTATTCGTGTTCAGGGCTGCTATGCTTCCGATGAAGAAATCGAGGGTGTAACCCACTACATAAAGAAAGCATATTCGGCTCAGTATAATTCTGAAATCGAAGAAAAAATTAAAAGAATTGCTGCAGAAGAAATTGCTCAGGGCAAAAAATCGGGTGATTCAGATTCATCATCTGACGAAGGTCTTGATATTGACAGCAAAATGGAAGAGGCAATCAAGTGCGTAATTGAAGCAGGACAGGCATCAACCTCACTTTTGCAGAGAAGACTCAAGGTCGGCTACGCAAGAGCAGGCAGAATGATTGACGATATGGAACAAATGGGAGTTGTAGGCCCTCATCAGGGTTCAAAACCGAGAGATGTTCTCATGACCTACAACGAATGGCTCGAACGCAGAAATGCACTTGAAAACAGAGCCGATTAATAAATAAAGGAGGGTTCAATATGGCTTTTTTACCGATGAACGCAAAAGAAATGCGTGATCGAGGCTGGAACGAAGTCGATTTTATATATGTTTGCGGTGACAGCTATGTTGACCATCCGTCATTCGGTGCGGCAATAATCACGAGAGTTCTTGAGGATTGCGGTTACAAAACAGCATTCCTTGCACAACCTAATTGGAAAAACGATGATGATTTTACACAGTTTGGAAAACCAAGGCTCGGTTTTATGGTGTCGGCAGGCAACATTGACAGTATGGTTGCCCACTACACGGTTGCAAAGCGTAAAAGACATGATGATGCCTATACGGCAGGTGGTAAAAACGGCAGGCGTCCCGACAGAGCAGTCACAGTTTACTGCAACATAATCAGAAAGCTATATCCCGATTCTCCCATTATAATCGGAGGTCTTGAGGCATCACTCAGAAGATTTGCTCATTATGATTATTGGAAAAACGAGGTAATGCCCTCAATTATTTTCGACAGCAAGGCAGATTTGCTTGTGTACGGAATGGGCGAGCTGCAGACAATTGAAATTGCAAAAAGACTTTCCGAGGGCTATCCTGTTGAATCTCTTTACGACATCAGAGGTGTTTGCTATAAAATTCGTACAGACGATTATGTGCCAAAGTCGGTTGTCGAACTTCCAAGCTACGAGCGTGTAAAAGAGGATAAGCGTGACTATGCAATTGCATCACGCAGGGAGCTTGAGGAGGCTGATGCAGTAAGGGGCAAAACCCTCATTCAAAGGCACGGAAAGTATATTCTTGTGCAGAATCCTCCGATGCAGCCGCTTGACACAAAACAGCTTGATTATGTCTATTCTCTGCCGTATGAGCGTTGGTATCCAAAGTGCTACGAAAGTCTTGGCGGCGTACCCGGTATTAACGAGGTACTGTTTTCAATCACACACAACCGTGGTTGTTTCGGTGCTTGTAATTTCTGCTCACTTGCTTTTCATCAGGGCAGAGCGGTAACCGTCAGAAGTGAAAAGAGTATTATTGAGGAGGCTGAAAGTTTTCTTGATAATCCACGATTCAAGGGTTACATAAGCGATGTCGGAGGACCTACCGCAAACTTCAGACTTCCGTCATGTGAAAAGCAGAAAAAGCTTGGACTTTGTAAAAACAGAAGATGTCTTGCACCGACACCTTGCCCGAATATGCAGGTGTCACACACGGAATATCTTGATATTCTGCGAAAGCTGAGAAATCTCAAGGGCATTAAAAAGGTGTTTATCCGCAGCGGAATCCGTTTTGATTATCTTATTGAAGATGAAAATGACGAGTTTTTCCGTGAACTTGTAAAGTATCACATCAGCGGTCAGCTGAGGGTTGCCCCTGAGCATTGTTCGGCGGCGGTTCTTGATAAAATGGGCAAGCCGCATATTGAAAGCTACAAGCGTTTTTGTAAGATGTTCTACGATTTTACGGGCAAGGAAAATAAAGACCAGTATGTCGTGCCGTATCTGATGAGCTCACACCCAGGGTCAACACTTTCGGATGCCGTAGAACTTGCACTTTTCTGCAAGCGTGAAAACATTCACCCAAAACAGGTTCAGGACTTCTATCCGACTCCGGGTACAATTTCAACGAGTATGTTCTATACGGAGCTTGATCCGTACACTCTCAAAGAGGTTTATGTTCCGAAGTCTGAAAATGAAAAGGCAATGCAAAGGGCGTTGCTGCAGTATTTCATTCCCGAAAACAAACCGCTTGTAATCAAAGCACTCATCAAAGCCGGCAGACGGGATTTAATCGGTAACGATAAAAAATGTCTTGTAACTCCGATGGCGGGACAAACGCAGGGCGGTTATTCAAAACAGAACAACAACCGCAATTCGCAGAATCAGAAGGGAAGAGGCAAAAACGGCAAAGATAAGTTCGCAAAGTACAGACGAAAAAACAAAAAGAAATAAAATCTTTTTCATACTGAAAATATCGGTATGCGTACTTTTCATTGCCTGTGTATTGCTTGTTTCATTCGGAAAACCTCTCGGAATTCCCGATTGGAACGATGTCTATACATTTTTCGGAATTTCAGCCGATATGGAGTCCGATTTTTCTGTTTCATTTATCAATGTCGGTTCGGCTGATTGTACGCTGATTAAATGCGGAGATAAAAGTGTGCTGATTGACGGAGGAACAAATCTTGTGACCGATAAAATTACTGCCTATCTCAAACGCAGTTCGGTAACTCATTTTGATGCCGTAATAGTGTCACACCCCGACAGCGACCACATCGGTTCGCTGCCCGATATCATAGATGAATTCGGTACGGATGTTGTTTATTTCGGAAAATATTCCGACAGCCACAAAACACCCGAATACGAAAAGCTTGTTAATTCTATAAAAGAAAATAATATAAAAACCGTAATTCCTGTTTCAGACAAACCCGTTGAAATCGGAAATATGACCTTTAAATTTTATCAACCCGAAAAGGACTTCGGCAACACAAACGATAATTCGCTTGTAACAATGCTTCATTATGACGAAAAGCGATTTCTCTTTACAGGCGACATTTCGTCAAAAAGGGAAGAATCAATGGTTAATTCCGACAAAGAATTAAAATGCGATGTTCTCAAGGTTGCCCACCACGGCAGTAAGTATTCTTCAAGTGAAGATTTTCTTGCAAAGGCAAGACCCGAAACCGCTGTAATAAGCGTTTCGGCTGACGATACGGCACTTCCCGATTACTATATAACAGCCTTGCTTAACAGCGTGTGCAAAAATGTTTATCGGACAGACAGCGATAAAACCGTTATGATAACAGTCGAAAACGGCGAGATTTGCACCAAAACTCATGCCTGAAAGGTTGACTATAAATTAAATAATGTTATAATATTATTGTTTAACTGACAAAAATCGAAAGGAATTTTTAAATATGGGAGTATATGAAGAACTCGTAGCCAGAGGACTTATCGCTCAGGTTACGGACCAAGAAGAAATCAGAGAGCTTGTAAACAGCGGTAAAGCCACATTCTATATCGGCTTTGACCCGACAGCCGACAGCCTCCATGTAGGTCACTTTATGGCTCTTTGCCTTATGAAAAGACTTCAGATGGCAGGCAACAAGCCAATTGCACTCGTAGGCGGCGGCACAGGTATGATCGGTGATCCGTCAGGCAGAACAGATATGCGTCAGATGATGACAAAGGAAACAATTCAGCACAATGTTGATTGCTTCAAAAAGCAGATGAGCCGTTTTATCGACTTTTCTGATGGCAAGGCTCTTCTTGTAAATAACGCAGACTGGCTTCTTGACCTTAACTATGTTGAACTTCTCCGTGATGTAGGCGCTTGTTTCAGCGTTAATAATATGCTTCGTGCAGAGTGCTACAAGCAGAGAATGGAAAAGGGACTCAGCTTCCTTGAATTTAACTATATGATTATGCAGTCATACGACTTCTATGCCCTCTATCAGAAGTACGGCTGTAATATGCAGTTCGGCGGCGATGACCAGTGGAGCAATATGCTCGGCGGTACAGAGCTTATCAGAAGAAAGCTCGGCAAAAATGCATATGCAATGACAATCAACCTTCTCCTCAACTCAGAGGGTAAGAAAATGGGTAAAACCCAGTCGGGTGCAGTATGGCTTTCAGCCGAAAAGACAAGCCCCTACGATTTCTACCAGTATTGGAGAAATGTTGATGACGGCGATGTAATCAAGTGCCTTAAAATGCTCACATTCCTTCCGCTCGAAGAAATTGATGAGCTTGCAAAGCTTGAGGGCAGTGAAATCAACAAAGCAAAAGAAATTCTTGCTCATGAGCTTACAGAGCTTGTTCACGGCAAAGAGGAGGCTGACAAGGCTCAGGAGGCTGCAAGAGCAATCTTCAGCAACAAGACAAATACTGACAATATGCCTTCAACAACTCTTACAGAGGCTGATTTTGCAGACGGTGAAATCGGGATTCTTGATCTCATGAAGAAGTGCGGACTCATTCCTTCAAACGGTGAGGGCAGAAGACTTATTCAGCAGGGCGGTGTTTCTGTTGACGATGAAAAGGTAACAGATGTTTACGCAAAGGTTGCAAAGTCTGATTTTGAAAAAGGCTATGTTGTAATCAAAAAGGGTAAAAAGGTTTACCATAAGGCAATTCTTGTCTGATTTTGAAAATTAAATAAGGGGATCAGGGCAAAATGAAAAAGTTTTTTTCGGAGTTTAAGGAATTCATAATGCGTGGAAATGTGCTTGATCTCGCAGTCGGCGTTATCATCGGTGCGGCTTTTCAGGCAATCGTAACTTCTCTCACAAGCGACATCATTTCGCCGATTCTCGGTATCTTCGGCGGTGTCAACTTTGACCAGTTTCAGGTTACAATCAACGGTGCAACAATTATGTACGGTAAGTTTATCACAGCGGTAATCAACTTCCTGATTATGGCTTTCGTAATCTTCCTTATCGTAAAGCTTGTCAACAAGGTTATGTCACTCGGCAAAAAGCCTGAATCCGAAGAAACACCCACAACAAAGAAGTGTCCGTTCTGTTTCAGTGATATTGATATCAAAGCCACAAAATGTCCCCATTGCACAGGCAATATCATCGATCTTACAGAAAAAACGGACGACAAAAAATAATATCGCTGTTACATAAACAGATATTACACAACTTAACAACCAACAAAAAAGCCACAGTAGAAAGTTAAAATCTACTGTGGTTTTTTAAATTGAAAATTGAAAATGTAAAATTGAAAATTATGATTGAATGTAATATGTTACCTCTTGCACAATCTATGCCGTAGGGGCGTTCATCGGACGCCCGCAAGTAATTTAACAGAATATCCGATAAATATAATTCTATAAATGTGCCAAAATGATTGACAAACCGTAACAACGATAATTAAAATAAAAAATCGCTTGTTTTGTGTTTACACCCAAAACAAATGGCGAACACGGTTCGCCGCTACTGTTTGACAATTGCTTTGCAATATTAATGCTAAAATTCCCTAAAAAATATACTATAAAAGCCACGGCAAAATTTCCGTGGCTTAAATTATTTGTTGTTATCGCCGTTTTCGTCATTCTCATCATCTTCAAACACAATAATGTCCTCAACCCTGCATTTGAAAATCTTGCACAAATCATCAATCTTAGCAGTGCTGATTCCCTGATTTTTCCTTAATCTGTCAATTGTCGCACTGCTGATGTTGTGCTTGTTGATAAGAGTGTAGGTGCTCTCATTACTTTTCTCCAAAGTTTCCCAAAAAGGAGTGTATTTTATCATTATATCACCTGTATTTAAAGGTAATATAAGATTTTGCACTTGACAATAGTCATAAATATGACTATAATACAAATATACAATAATACGCATAACCAAACAATAATTATGCGTATATTGTACAAATATATTATCTAGGAGGAGTAAAAATGAAAAGAAATCTTAAAAAAATAGCTTCTTTGTTTATTTCAATCGCTATGGCTTTTAGTATGCTAACATTTTCTTGTATCCAAGCGAGTGCTATGACTAATCAAGAGGGAGCAGATTGGGCGTTAGCTCGTATAGGACAATGGATAGATACCGATGGATACTATGGTGCTCAGTGTAAAGATTTTGTTAATGCATTTACACAGGATAATTTTGGTGTAACATTCCCTGGAAATGCGTGTGATTTAATCTATGATAGTTTGCCAGCAGGTTGGCAAAGAATTCAAAACTATGCGGAATTCGTTCCAGAACCTGGAGATATTGCAATATGGGGTGGTTGGAATGGTAATCCTTATGGTCATACAGCGATTATTGTTTCTGCAAATTTATACACATTTGACTCAGTAGACCAAAACTGGGTTAATTCAAGTTCTAATGGTTCAAAAGCAGCCAGAGTAACTCATAATTACACTAATCCAGTTTTTTGGGGCGTTATTAGACCACCATATCAGGCTAAAGTACAGAATGTTGAAAATCCGTGGATTAATGTAAATGGTTCTGTTTTTGTAGCCGGTAACTCCGTTTCATTTAATTTAGGTGCTACTAATGCAACAAATTATACAATAGGGATAGACAAGGATGGAACCCGTATGATTACGCAGGATGTTGGTACTAACCCAAGTTTTACTTTTAATGAGCAGGGAAATTATACAGCATATATTACTGCGTATAATTCTGTATCCTATAAAGATTCAAATACTGTTAGTTTCAGAGTTATTAAACCGCAAAATTTAGGAACTGGTTTTTATGGCGTTATAATTAATACTGAATCGTGGAAGCCAATAGGTGTTGATGAGTACAATGTTGAGTTGCAGTCGGAAAAAGGAATTTCGGAGCAGGTCTGGAAATTTGAACGGCAAAATGATTTATCCTATGAAATAAAGAGTGCTAAAACAGGTTGGAATCTTGATGTGTATATGGCTTCATCTACTAATGGTACTAATATACAAATTTGCCCTGATAATGATGGAAATGCACAGAGATGGTACATAATTTCTAACGGAAAAGCTTATACTTTTGTTCCTAAAAATGCTTTAGGAAGTGCAATGGATTTATCAAATAACAAAAAAGAAGATAAAACAAATATACAACTATATACATTCAATGCTTCAGCTGCACAGACATTTTCTGTTTATAAAGAGGATGATGTGCAATTAAAATCTCCATCACTAACTGTTGATCCGGGCATAAACGGTGCTGATACGGTATTTAAATGGAGTAACGTTTATGGCGAGAGTTCGTATAATTTAAAAGTCTGGAATAACAAGGCTAATGACGGTGATGCATACTGTAGTGATACTTTTGAAGAAAATATTTTGAGCGATAAAGTTACACTCTCTCCGGGCTATTATGAGGCGTATATTATTGCTTCAAATTATTTTGAAACAAAACAATCCGGAATAGTTTCATTTACAGTTAAGCCAAATGTTTTGCTTGATATAAATAAAAAAAGTAAAACTTTAAATGTTTCTTGGGATGAAATCTCAAAAGCTAATTTTTATGAAATTGATGTTTATAATGCTGACACGGATAAGTTATTACTCTCATATCATAATATAACTGATTGTAAATACACTTTTGATACAAGACCGGGCAATTATTATCTTATGGTAAAGTCCGATACAAATGTGGTTTCAGATAAGAAAGAGTTTGTTATCAAAAATTATCTTAGCGGTCATGTTGGAGATATCAATTTTGATGGTCGTATAAATAAAGATGATGTAACAGATTTGTTAAATGGTGCTATGGGTGTTGCGATAGGTCTTGATCCTAATGTATCTGATATTAATAGAGACGGAAAAGTGAATACGTTGGATGTTTATCAGCTCAATGCATATTTAAATAACAGTTCGTATAAAAACGATTATATTGGAAGTGAGATAGTGTTAGATTACGAAATTAATGATGTTAATACCGATGGGTCTATTGATATTTTGGATGCTACTCAAGTTCAAAAATATTTAGCTAAAATTGATTCTCCTACATATGTGCAAAATAAATTGGCTGATTGCAACGGTGACGGAGTGATTAATGTTCGAGATGCTACATACATTCAGAAAACTATTGTAAAAATACCCGTATATAATTTAAAAAATTCATAAATATTTTCACTCAACAAAAAGCCACGGCAGATTTTTTACTTTCTGCTGTGGCTTTTTAAATTGAAAATTATGATTGAGCGTAACATTGTTACCGTCTGCACAATTTTATATTAAAATACCAAAAACAAAAATACAATTCCGCAGAGGATTGCTATTGCTGCGCCGACTATGACATCACGCACATAATGCACTCCTGCACACACTCTTGACACGGAAATTATAACCGCAATGAAGAGGTATGCAATTCCTGCCCACACATTGAACCGCAAAATTGCCATTGCAATGATGAATGCGCTTGCGGTGTGGCGGCTCGGCATACTGTCGGGCTTGCTGTCCTTTGCAAAAACAGGCGCAACTCCGTACCGCACATACGGGCGTTCTTCTTTTATGATAATTCGCAGAAGTGTTATTCCCAAAAACACCCCCGCAGGCACAGTCAGCGACTTTAAAAACAAATCTTTTTGCCATAAAAATGTATATACAAGCAAAATCGGATAGCTTGCAAATACTATCAGCGGAAAAATTTTATATACGAATTTCAACACATTTTTTGCGGATTTGTTATTTTTGAAGAAATCGGTCAGTTTAATATATTGTTCACGGTTAATTTTCTACATCTCCCAATGCTTTTTACACTCCGATTTTAACATAACCGTTACACTATTTCAACATTATATTTATCAAACCAGTAGTCAAGTTCGATTATATACGCAAGAATCTGCGGTGCTTTCATCAGCTGACCGTACCACGGATTTGTGATTTTATCGGGATTTTCAATGATATCTTCAATCCCTTTTCGGTCAAGCAGTTCGTTTAGAATTGAACGCTTTTTAAGAATTTTTCTAACCCTTTTTACACACTCATTGAAGTAAATCGGATTGTGCGTTTTCGGGTACGGGCTTTTCTTTCGCCAGCAAATTTCTTCGGGCAGAATATCCTCAAAAGCCTTTCGCACAATTCCCTTTTCACGGTTGCCCCATGCCTTTAATTCCCACGGCATATTGTACGCATATTCAACAAGTCTGTAATCGCAGAACGGCACTCTTACCTCAAGTCCGCTGAACATTGAGCATCTGTCTTTTCGCTCAAGCAGACATTGCATAAACCAGTAAAAATTCAGGTAGAACATCTCTCGCATTCGCCTGTCAAGGTCGGTGTCACTTTTAAGCTTTGGGGCAAGGCTTATTGTGTCAAGATACCTTTGTCTGACATACTCCTCGCCGTTTTTCAGCACACCGTCCTTGAGAATGCTCCTGCGAATATCCTGACTTTTTGACCACGGAAAACAATCCTCAAAAAGTATTTCATGGTTGTGATACCACGGATATCCGCCGAAAAGTTCATCGGCACATTCTCCCGAAAGTGCAACGGTGTAGTTTTGCTTAATTTCTTTGCAGAAGAGCAAAAGTGACGAGTCAACATCAACATACCCCGGCAAATCCCTTGCCTGAACACTTTCATAAAGTGCGTCGCACACAAGCGTGTTGTCAAGGACAATTTCCCTGTGCTTTGTGTCGGCATTTTTTGACATCATCGAAATAAATTCGTAGTCGGGAGTAGGCTGAAAATTGCTCTTTTGAAAATATTTTTCGTTGTCACGGTATTCAACCGAGTAGGTGTTGATTTTGCCGAGTTTATGCTCCTTGTTGTACATTGATGCGGTCTTGACAATTATACTGCTGTCAAGCCCTCCCGAAAGGAAAAAGCACAGCGGAACATCACTCACAAGCTGTCGCTGAATTGCATCAGTCAGCAGATATCTCGTCTTTTCAATTGTAGTTACTTCATTGTCTGTATGCTCTTTTGCCTCAACGGTGTAGTATTTTTTTCGGCGAAGCTTTGAGTGCCTATACATTGCACATTCGCCCGGATTAAGCTCAAATACTCCCTTGAAAACTCCGAACGAAGGCGTTCTTGCAGGTCCTAAAAAGAAAATTTCATTGAGTCCCTGTTCGTCAATTTGAGGCTTCACAACCTTGCTTGCAAGCAACGCTTTTATTTCTGACGCAAACAGCAAGCCACCGTTGTATTCGTAGTAAAACAGCGGCTTAACGCCGATTCTGTCCCTGCACAAAAACAGCGATTTGTCGCTTGTGTTGTAGATTGCAAAGGCAAAAATTCCGTTCAGCTTTTTGCAGCAGTCCGCACCGTATTTAATGTACGATTTCAGCACAACCTCCGTGTCGCTGTGACCTCTGAAATGAAAACCCGATGCTTTCAGCTCCTCACGAAGCTCGGCTGTGTTATAGAGTTCACCGTTATAGACAATGACATAGGTCGTGTCCTTGTGACGAACCGACATCGGTTGTTTGCCGTTTTCACGGTCAATTACAACAAGCCGCCTGTGCATAAGCGCCGCCCCTTGGTTAATGTACAAACCGTTTTCGTCAGGACCTCGCCTGTCAAGCGTTTCAGACATTCTGTTGAGCAAATCAATTCTTTCGCTCATATCCTGTGAGTGGTCAATCCATCCTGCTATTCCGCACATAAAGTAACCTCCGTCAATTTTGTTTGTAATTTTTGAGTGAATATAAAAAGCATAAAGCGGTAAAAAGCAAAGCCGCTCCCGAAAGGACAGTTCCTCCGAAAAAACTGAAATTTTCAACCGTTGATGTTGAAAAAACATCGGTTGTGACGGAGAAAAGTTTTATTCCTAAATGCGTAAGCAATGCGGTGATAAATCCTTGCAAAATTCTGCAAAAGAAAAATAACAGTTTATTCACCTTAATATCTCCAAGTGCCGAGAAAATCTGAAAATGTACGCAAAGTCCGCCGAATCCTGCCGAAAATGCAACAACCTCAATCGGCAAATCTTTTGATACCACAGTAACCGCATTGCAAACTTCCGTGAGTATCAAAAACGGTTTTTGAATATTTTCATCCGTAATGTGTGAGCAGAAAATCTCAGTGAATGCCGAAAACAGCACCACAAATGCGCAGATTGCAAACATTCCCTTTGCACCGTCAAGAACAGACTTTACAAGTGCGTCGCCTTTTTGCGGAGTGCTTATTAATGTTTCTGAATTGGAATTATCATCAACTTTATTTCTGTAAACGAATTTTAAAGCAAATCCAAGTATAAAAACCGAGATGCATTGTGCGGCAAATATAATAAATCCGACTTCAATGCTCGAATAAAGCTGTACACCGATAAAATTCACAAGAAACCCCGGTCCCGAACACACCAAAAACAGACCAGCCCGTTTACACTCACTTTCACTTGCCGCACCTTTTTTATAAAGCGAATTTACCGTCTTTGCACCAACGGGATAACCTCCGACAAGCGAGAGAATTATTGCCGATGCAAAGCAACCGTCAAGTCCGAAAAGCGGTTTTGTCAGCCATGAAAGATGTCTGCCGATTTTTTCTGCAAGACCGCTATCTGTAATATATGAGGCAAGCACCATGAAAGGGAAAAGTGACGGTACAAGCGTTGAAAGGCACAATCCTATGCCGTTTTCAGCACCCTTTGAACATTCTTTTGAAAACAAAAGAGCCGTAATGCATAAAAGAAAAATTCCGATTGCTTTAAAAATATTCACCGCCTTTACGGCACTTTTACTCAGGAACATATTAATCACCAATTAATATATATGACGGCAGTTGCATAAAAATAAATGAGAAACGGAAACAGGGGAGATTTTTTTGCCAAAGAAGAAACGAATTGCCGATAAAAACGAAAGATTGCCTTCTCCGATGTTCGATATGGGAACAATGCCGTATATAGAGATGCTCGGAAACCGCAGAATAACCGTTGAGGGTTCAACGGGAATTTTGCTCTATGACAGCGAAAGCATAAAAATTAATACCTGCAAAACCGTAATTTCATTTTGCGGGAGAGGAATGACATTGAAGTGCATTTCAAGCTCCTGCGTTGAAATTGAAGGCTTTGTAACCGACATCAACTTTCTTTCGTGAGGTGAAACTATGCTCCTTAAAATAATACGCTTTCTCAGAGGAAGTGTGGACTTTACCGCAAGCGGAAAATTTCCCGAAAGATTTATGAACATAACCGCAAAGAACGGTGTGAATCTCTGGAATCCCGTTCCGAAAAAGAACGCAATATCAGCCTCAATGTACCTTTCCGACTACAAAAAAATCAGAATTCTTGCACGCAAATCAAGGGTTAAAACAAGAATAACAGCCAAACACGGACTGCCGTTTATTATTAACCGCTATAAGAAGAGAACAGGACTTTTTGCAGGTGCGGTATGCGGAATTATTCTCTGTATTTTTCTTTCAAATTTTATCTGGTCGGTAAAAATTTCGGGTACAGAGGAAATCAGCAATACATATCTTGAATCGTTACTTGGTGATAACGGGATTTCTGTCGGTGTGTGGAAAAACAATCTCGATACAGATCAGATAGAACGCAATATTCAGCTGAAATGTGACGATATCCGCTGGATGAGCATAAACATAACGGGCAGTCTTGTCACGGTTGAAGTTAAGGAAACCTACAAAAAGCCGAAGCTTGACACCTCAAAAAATCCTTGCAATGTAAAAGCCGTTAAGGACGGAGTCATAACACGGATTCAGGCATATAACGGCAGACCTGTTGTTACAAAGGGCAGCGGAGTTGTGAACGGTCAGATTCTTGTCAGTGGGCTTGACGAAACCAAGCAGGGCGATATGCGTTACTTGAGAGCAAACGCAAAGGTTTATGCCGACATTACCGAACAGCAAACGCTTTCAATTCCGAAAAAAGTAACCTACAGTTACGCTGACGAAAATTATGTTGACAGAAAAAATTTCAGATTTTTATGGCTTGATTTTCCCTGTAACCTTGCCTTTGAAAACTACGACAATTTTGTAAGCACAGTTCACGGAGAAAATCTGTTTATAAATGATGTTGTTCTGCCGGTAGGACTTAAAATCAGAACCGACCGTGAACTTGTAACAACCAAAAACTCTGTAAGTAAAAACAAGGCTGAGGAGATTGCAAAGGCTGATTGTATTCTCTATGAGATTTTTACAAAGAATAAAAGCGAAGTTATTTCAAAACAAATTTCTGTTAAAGAAAATAAAGACGGCTACAGGGTGACAACAGATTATATTTTTAACGAAAATATTGCAGATCAGGTTGATTTTGATGTGACAGAATAGAAAAGTTGTGTTATAATCAATTTGTATGTTTTGCTTTGAACGACTGAAATTTTGCAATCGGACACAAACGGAGGGATAACTATGAGAATTTTATGTATAGGTGATGTTGTAGGCAGTATCGGTTGTGAATTTCTTCGCAACAATCTTCCCACGCTCAAAAAGGTGAAAGGCGTTGATTTTGTAATCTGCAACGGTGAAAATTCCGCTGACGGTAACGGACTGACTCCCGTGTCTGCAAAGCATCTTTTTGACAGCGGAGTTGACGCAATTACACTCGGCAACCATTCTTTCCGCAGAAAAGAAGTCTATGACTGCCTTGACTCAAATCCCTTCATTGTCAGACCCGCCAATTTTCCCGAAAATTCAACACCCGGCAAAGGTATAATTAATGTTGACACAGGGCGAAGAATTGTGTCGATTATAAATATTATGGGTAATTCCTATATGGATAACAACCTGAATTGCGCCTTTGAATGTGTAGATAAAATGATTAAACAGGCTGAAAGCAAAATCATAATTGTTGATTTTCACGCAGAGGCAACGGGTGAAAAAAGGGCAATGGGTTATTACCTTGACGGCAGAGTTTCCGCAATGTTCGGAACACACACCCATGTTCAGACCTCTGATGCACAGGTTCTCCCGAAGGGAACCGGCTACATAACCGACACGGGAATGACGGGTACAATACATTCTGTTCTCGGTGTAAAGAGCGAAATTATAATTGCAAAGCTGAAAAATAAGCTTCCGCAGCGTTTTGATCTTGCAAGCGGAGAATGCAAAATGGAATGTACGCTTTTTGATGTTGATGACAAAAGCGGAAAGTGCGTTTCAGCCGAGTCAATGCGTATTGAATAACACAAATCAGCATAAAGTAAATTGTTTCCAATTGTTAAAAAATATGAAACAATCCCGATTAAGTCGGCTTTTTTTGCAGATAATTAGTGTATTATACTATTGCAAAAAACAAGCTGATAATGTATAATGTTATAATGTGAATTATTGTAAAACTGCGTTTGTCGGTGTAAAATCGGCTTATGCAGTTGATTAAGAAATGTACATTAAAAGGATGTGCCTAAATGATAAACGGACAAATTCTCAAACAGGCTGTTATTTCGGGTGCGAATAATATTTCAAACCAAAAAAACAGTATAAATGATCTTAATATTTTCCCTGTACCCGATGGAGACACAGGTACAAATATGTCAATGACAGTCAATGCGGCTGTTGCAGCGCTTGAAGATTTTGACGGTACCTGTGCAGGTGATGCCGCAGGTATCACAGCCTCTGCAATGCTCCGTGGAGCAAGAGGCAATTCGGGTGTTATCACTTCACTAATCTTCCGTGGCTTTGCCCAGGGACTTAAAGACATTGAAGAAGTTGACGGCAAAAATCTTGCTGCAGCACTCGGAATCGGTGTTGACGCCGCTTACAAGGCTGTTATGAAACCGACAGAGGGAACAATTCTCACGGTTGCAAGAATGGCTTATGAGGCAGGTATCGAAGCTGCTAAGTATGACAGAGATGTTGTGTCTGTATGGCAGACAATCGTTGACAAGGCTAACGAGGCGCTTGCAATCACTCCTCAGCTTTTGCCAGTGCTTAAAAAGGCGGGCGTTGTTGACGCAGGCGGTAAGGGTCTTTGCGTAATCTTTGAGGGTATGCTCTCTGTAATTAAGAACGGCATTATGATTGAAGCTGACGATGACACAGCTCCTGCAACCGTCAGCACATTTGAAAGTGCCGCCGCTGAATTTGACGATGATATCAGATTCACATATTGCACAGAGTTCATCGTTGGCAGAAATGCCGAGATTGAAACCGAAATCGGCGAGCTTCGCAGTTATCTTGAATCAATCGGTGATTGCGTAGTTGTTGTAAATGATGATGAGATTATCAAGGTTCATGTTCATACGGAACAGCCGGGCAATGCTCTTTCAAAAGGACTTGAGTTCGGTCAGCTTCTCACGGTTAAGGTTGAGAATATGAAGGAACAGCACAAGAATGTCAAGTCAACAAAGAAAAAGGCTGAAAAGGAAAAGTTTGTTCCCGCAGAACCTGAAAACGATTTCGGCTTTGTTGCAGTTGCCGCAGGTAACGGTCTTAAAGACCTCTTTAAAGACCTCGGTTGTGACAATGTTGTTTCGGGCGGTCAGAGTATGAACCCGAGTACAGACGATATCTATGAGGCAATTATGGCAACTCCTGCCAAGAATGTTCTCGTTCTTCCAAACAATAAAAACATCATTCTTGCCGCAGAGCAGACAATCCCGATGGTAAAAGACAGAAATGTCATCATTGTTCCGACAAGAACAATTCCGCAGGGTATGACGGCAATGCTCAACTTTGATCCCGAGATTTCTGCCGAAAGCAACGCACAGCTTATGACGGACGCACTTGCGTCTGTGGGCACAGGTCTTGTAACCTTCGCCGCAAGAAGCAGTGAATTTGGCGGTAAAAAAATCAAAGAGGGCGACATTATCGCTCTTGAAAACGGCAGGCTTACAATCACAGAAAAGAGCACAGTTAAGGCTCTTGTCAAGCTTGCAAAGGATATGGTCAGCCGTGACACTTCATTCATTACTCTTATCTACGGTGAGGATGTAAGTGAGGAAGAGGCAGAAAAGGCATACGGAGAGCTTCGTGAAAAGTTCGGTTCAAGAACCGATATTACTCTTGTAAAGGGCGACCAGCCTGTTTACTACTTTATTCTCAGCGTAGAATAAGCATTTAAATCTGATTTTTTCAGGGAGCATAATTTTTACGGTTATGCTCCCGTTTTGTATAACGGAGGTGCGGTATGACATCACTTTATAAAACTCCCGTTACAAATTTGAACGGAATAGGTGAAAAGCGTGCCGCACTTTTTGCAAGACTCGGGATTAAAAGCGTTGGAGATTTGATTAATTTCTATCCACGCACATACGAGGATTGGAGCAACATCAAGCATATTGACGAGCTTGAATACGGTGAAACCGTCTGCATAAAGGCTGTTGTCGCAACATCTGTAAACGATACCCGAATAAGCGGTGGAAGAATTATTTCCAAAACCGCAGTCTATGATGAAACGGGTTCAATTCAGCTTGTGTTTTTTAACAATAAATACATCAGCTCAATGCTCAGACAGGGCGGAGAATATTTCTTTTACGGAAAAATCTCGTCCGACAGCTACGGAATGCAGATTGTATCTCCGACTTTTGCGCCTGCTGTCAAAGGAACACAAATCCGTCCGATTTACAGACAAACGGCAGGACTTCCGAGTAAATCGGTTGAATCAGCCGTACGACAGGCACTTTCAATGCTGCCGTCAAAAATTAAGGATCCTTTGCCCGATGCCATAAGAGAAAGATTTGACCTTTGCTCACTCAGACAGGCGTTGTTTGACATTCACTTTCCGAAGAACCGCCAACAGCTTGAAGCAGCCCGAAAAAGGCTTGTTACCGAAGAGCTTGTTGTGCTGAACCTCGGAATGAGAAATCTGCGTGACCACAGCAGAGGAGTAACCTCTCTTGAAATCACAAAGGATTATTCAAAAGAATTTGAATCGCTTTTGCCGTTCACAATGACAAATGCCCAAAAACGGGCGGTGTCGGACTGCATAAACGATATAATCAACAAATCATCTCCGCTGAACCGACTTGTTCAGGGCGATGTAGGTTCGGGCAAAACGGCTGTGGCAGCCTCGGTCTGCTACACGGTTGCCAAAAACGGATTTCAGACCGCATTCATGGCGCCGACTGAAATTCTTGCCCGACAACATTACAAAACATTTCAAAAGCTTTTTGAAAATACGGATATCAAGGTTGGTCTGCTGACAGGCACACTCAGGGAATCCGAAAAAAAACAAATCAGAAAATCACTTGCAGACGGTTCGATTGATATGGTAATCGGAACACACGCTCTCATTACCGATAAAACCGAGTTTAAAAATCTTGCGCTTGCCGTAACCGACGAACAGCACAGATTCGGCGTTGCACAAAGAGCAAAGCTTCTCGGCAAGGGCAACAATCCGCATCTGCTTGTTATGAGTGCCACACCGATTCCGAGAACCCTCGGACTTATCATTTTCGGCGACCTCGACATTTCAATAATTGACGAACTTCCGCCGTCAAGAAAACCCGTGAAAACCGTGTTGCGAACTTCTGCAATGCGTGGCGGAGTGTATGACTTTATCCGCAGTGAAGTAAAACACGGCAGACAGGCGTATATAGTTTGTCCCCTCGTTGAAGAAGGCGAACTTGACGATGTTGCGTCAGCCGAAGAATATGCCGCAGATTTGATGTTGCGGGAATTTCCTGACATAGCAGTCGGCATTGTTCACGGACAGATGAAGTCTGATGAAAAAGACGAGGTTATGCGTAAGTTTGTCGAGAATGAGTATTCCGTTCTTGTTGCCACAACGGTAATAGAAGTCGGCGTTGATGTTCCGAATGCTACGGTTATTGTGATTGAAAATGCCGAAAGATTCGGACTTTCACAGCTTCATCAGCTGAGAGGAAGGGTTGGCAGAGGCAGTTCGCAGTCCTATTGTATTCTCATCAGCGACAAGGGCAGTAAGACAACAAGAGAACGGCTTGAGGTCATGTGTTCAACGAACAACGGTTTTGTCATTGCCGATGAAGATTTGAAAATGAGAGGCCCCGGCGACTTTTTCGGTCACAGACAGCATGGACTTCCGCAGATGTCAATTGCCGATTTTGCCGACACAAAAAGCCTTGAACTATCTCAAAAAATTGCAGACTGCATAATGGACCGTTACGGCGATATCCGAAACGATGAAATACGACTGTTAAAAGCAGAGGTAGACCGCCTGTTTGAGCGTGGCGGACAAAATGCTTTAAACTGAAAAACTATAAATGGGAGAATTAAGTAAATGAGAAAAACCATAACCAAAACACTTTCACTTCTCTGTATGCTTTGCATCATTATCTGTTCCGCTTTCACAACGGCAGGCGCTGCGTCCTATCCTAATGATGTGAAAACCGAGTCGGACTCAATCCTTCTTGTAAATATGGATTCAGGGCAGACCGTGTATGAAAAAGACGCCGACTCAAAGCGTTACCCTGCGTCAACAACAAAAATTATGACCTACATAATTGCGGTTGAAAACATAGCCGATCTTGATAATACAAAAATTCCGATTAAGCAGTCGGTTCTTGATGTTCTCAAAAACACAGGCAGTTCCCTTGCGAATGTTGAAAATCATGTCGGCAAAAGTATGACTGCAATCGATTTGCTTTACAGCATGATGGTTCCCTCGGGTAACGATGCCGCAATGGTTCTTGCCGATTATATCGGTGAAGGCAATGTTGATAACTTTGTCAAGCTGATGAATGAAAAAGCAAAGGAGCTCGGTTGCGAAAACACTCATTTTGCAAATCCTGACGGACTTCACGATCCCGACCACTACACAACCGCCCGTGATATGTACAAAATCACAACCTATGCGCTCACTCTTCCTCGCTTTGAAGAAATCACAAATACCTGTACATACACCTGTGACGGTGACGATACAGCCCTTGTAACAACCAACTACCTCATTGATGCCAACCGTGGCGGTGAGTATTACTATATGTATGCAAAGGGCATCAAAACGGGTACGACTAACGAGGCAGGAAGATGTCTTGTAACGACAGCGTCGGCAGACGGCTATTCATATATGGCAATTCTCCTTCACGCACCGTATGAGGAAGGTGTGACCGAGGACTACGCAACAATGACCGATGCGGCAGACCTTTTCCGCTGGGCATTGACAAGTCTTGAAATGAACACTGTTGCCACCTCGTCAAAACCGCTTTGCGAAGTAAAGGTTAACCTTGCATGGGGCAAAAACAGTACACTGCTTTATCCCGAAACCGACCTCAGTGCAATTGTTCCGAAAGACTGCACAGATGAGAATATAATTATTGAACAGGATGTTCCCGAAAGCGTTGACGCACCGCTTGACAAAGGCTCGGTAGTCGGCAAGGCAACAATCTATTACAAAGCAGATGCAAACAGCGAAAAGCAGAAGCTTGCCGAGGTTAATGTTGTTGCAGGCGAAAAGATTGAACGCAGCGGAATTCTCTATGTGTTCAACATCATCGGCACAGTATTCCAGTCCTATTGGTTTATCGTGATTATCGCTCTTATCATTCTCGTTCTCATCATTTACCTTATTATTTCAAAAATTCACGGTAAGCGTAAAAGAAAGAAGAGAAATGTTAAGCATTATCGCAATCTCTGATGCAATAAAAGTGTAATTAAATTGTAAATTTTCTATACTTGAAATTTGAAAACGGTATGTTATAATTATTTTAGGGAATAATTATTCGGAGGTTTTCATATGAAGTGTCCATATTGCAGTTATGAAGAAAGCAAGGTTATCGACTCTCGTTCTGCCGATGACGGCGAAAGAATCCGCAGAAGAAGAGAGTGCCTGAGATGCGGCAAACGCTTTACCACACATGAGGTGATTGAAACTGTTCCGATAATTGTTGTTAAGCGTGATAAATCCCGTGAGGTTTTTGACCGCAACAAGCTTACAGGCGGAATTCTCCGTGCCTGTGAGAAGCGTCCCGTTTCAATTGAACAGATTGAAAATATGGTCAATGATATTGAGGCTCAGCTTCAGTCAAGCCTTGACCGTGAAATCACTTCAAAGCAAATCGGTGAGCTTGCAATGGATCAGCTCAAGAATATTGACGAGGTTTCATATGTCCGTTTTGCGTCAGTTTATCGCCAGTTCAAGGATATTAACACCTTTATGGACGAACTCAATAAGCTTCTTACTGAAAAGAAATAGTTTCTTATAAAGAATAATTCCGATACTGTACAGCCTTTCTCGGTTGTACAGTATTTTTTTTGCGATGTACCGCAACTCTCCGTTCGTGCAGTTAGTTTGCAATATCAAAAACATACTATGCCCGAGCGTAAGTATAGCGATTGCTTTTGCAATTTTAAATAGAGGAGTTCATCGGATGCCCACAAGTAACAGCAGAATATTTAAGCTAAGAGTATTGTACGGAAAGCAACCTATGCAGTTAATTAAAAATTATACGAAAAAATCAAAAATGCCTCTTGACTTAAAGTCAACTTCAGGGTGTAATATATTCCTGTAAAGTAAAAAACAAACTGAAAAATAGTAAAAATTCTGAAACAAAGGAGATTTACAATGGCAAAGTTAATTGCGTTTTATTCACGAGCAGATGAAAATTATTTCGGCGGTCAGTACCGCTATGTAAAAGTCGGCAACACCGAAAAGGTTGCAAAAATGATTTCAGACCTCACAGGAGCCGATATGTTTAAAATTGAGCAGAAAGTTCCGTATTCCGCAAACTACAAGGAATGTGTTGCTCAGTCGGTTAAAGACCTTAAATCAAAGGCAAGACCCGAACTTGTTTCATTGCCGAATCTTGACGATTACGATGAAATTTATCTCGGCTATCCAAACTACTGCGGAACAATGCCTATGGCGGTTTATACTTTCCTTGAAGCATTTGATTTTACGGGCAAAACAATTCATCCGTTCTGCACTCACGAGGGAAGCGGACTTTCAAACACAGTCAATGATATTAAAAATACTGCCAAAGGTGCAACCGTAACAAACGGACTTCCCTTGTTTGGAAGTGATGCCGATAAGGCAGAAGGCATTGTTAATGATTGGATTAAAAAAATTTAATTACACAAGGAGATAATATTATGAAAATTGCAGACAAGGATGAATTTGAAAAGCAGAATGCATTCGGCACAGGCACTCCCAATACAGCTTATGCAAAATATTTTATCGGAGAGTCATACCTAAATTCACTCACAAAGCCCGAGGACGGACTTCACCTTTTAAATGTAACATTTGAACCTGGTTGCCGTAACAATTGGCACATTCACCACGCAAAGAGCGGCGGCGGTCAGCTCCTCATCTGCACGGCAGGTGAGGGTTGGTATCAGGAAGAAGGCAAAGAGCCTGTAAGCCTTACACCGGGTAAGGTAATCGTAATTCCGGCCGAGGTTAAACATTGGCACGGTGCTAAAAAGGACAGCTGGTTCTCACACATCGCAACCGAAATGCCGGGCGAAGAATGTTCAAACGAGTGGTGTGAACCCGTAACCGATGAAGAATATAATAAACTTGGTTAATCAAAAGGTGGTTTCTGAATATGAAAAAAGTTATCGTTTATTATTCCTATCGTGGCAACACAAAAAGCATTGCCGAGATGATTCAGAAAAGCACGGGTGCTGACATTGCAAGAATCGAAACTGTTGTTCCGTATGACGGAGACTACAACTCGGTTGTAAATCAAGGACAGGATGAAGTGAACAGCGGATATTGTCCCGAAATAAAACCGCTTAATATTGACCTCAGCAAGTATGACGAGGTAATTCTCGGAACACCTGTTTGGTGGTACACTTTTGCCCCCGCAATGCACACATTTCTCAAGGAAAATGACCTTTCGGGCAAGACGGTTTATCCGTTTGCAACTAACGGCGGTTGGATTGGTCACACATTCAAAGATTTTGCAAATGCCTGCGGTACAGCCGATGTAAAGCAGGGAATGAATATCCGTTTTGATGAATCGGTTCTGCGTACATCAAAGTCTGAAATTCAAAAATGGATTGATTCAATTAAATAAGCCTTTCTGTAATGCGGTTCTACCACAAAATAAAAAACTGTACAGCCTTTTTCGGTTGTACAGTTTTTGTATATTGAGCAAATAATTTGTTATATGAGTATTGCTATAACTTGTTGCATTGTGTATAATACGATTAAAGGTTGGTGCTTTAGGGTGGCATTAAAATGCAAAGTAAACGCATTATTACAAACTTTCTTGCCGTTTTGATGATTATGCTATGTGCTTTCCTTTCAGGGTGTGGCTTAGATAATTTGCCTAAAGGCGAATTGATTGATTCCTCAGTATCTCCAAATGGAAAATATACGGTTAATGCTTATCTTTGTTCAGGAAATGCGACTACGGATTTTTCGGTAAGATGTGAGGTAGTGGATTCCGAAACAAGTAAATGCCGTAATATTTATTGGAAATATCATCAGGAAGATGTTTCTTTATACTGGAAATCTGATGAGGTTGTGGTAATAAATGATGTTGAACTTAATGTTTTAACTGATAAATACGATTGGCGAACAGATTGATAATTACATGAACAACAATTTGAATGGGTGGATGATGTTGAATTATACTGCAGCTTATTTTTATTCAGAGGGTAATCCGTTTGGCATAGTTTTTCTAATATTATTGCTTCTGTTTCAATTATCAAAATTGATTGTTTCACATATATTAGATAATCGACAATTTGATTCTGTTGAGGTGGAAACTTCTTTTACAAATAAAAGACAAAACAGAATTAAACATTTTGTTTATGATTCTTTAATGGATTTGCCAAGTAGTAGTTTTGTACTTGTGCTTGACAAAGGAACTAATTTAGTTTCTCCTGCAGTTTATACAAAGCAAAACAACAGAATTTCTATGATTAACCGAAATGCCGAATATACTGCATTTGAACACATTGAACTTTCGGACGATACTTATTCAGGTGAATATACCTTTATCAGAACTTGCAAAGTAAAAGACAAGAAAACAGGTGAACAGGTTCTTTTCGCAGCAGTTCCGAATAGAGAAACGAATATTCTTGCATATTCCGATTCTGCACATAAAGCCGACAAAACCGTAACTTTCGGAAAATTCAGAATATTCTGTTTTGTCGAATCTGAAAACAGTCCCTATACTGATTTGCTTGCTGATTCAGAAAAAATTCATCTTGAAAAAACAAAAAGAAAAGGTATGCACTTTATAGGCTTGAATGAAGTTATAAAAACAAATCCTAAGTCTAAAAAGTAATACAAGATATTAAAAAAACTGTACAGCCGATTATGGTTGTACAGTTTTTGTTTTATATGTTATTTTGTCGGAATGTAACATTGTGTGAATTTGCACAATTTGAGCCGTAGGGGATTGCTAATCCTACCCGATAAAGCCTTGAACGAACACAATAACAATCAGCACGGGGAGTGCGTATTTAAGGTACGGCTTCAGCACTCTTGAAAGTTTAAGACCTTTACCCGTGTTACATTCTTCAAAGTAATTGTCAAAGCCCCAGCCGAATTTTGTTGTGCAGAACAGGAGGTAAACCATTGCACCGATCGGAAGAAGAAGGTTGCTGACAACGAAGTCCTCAAGGTCAAGCACACCCTTGCCGAGAATGTTGAAGTCGCTCCAAATGTTGAATCCGAAAATACACGGCAGACACGCAAAGAACATAATAATTCCGTTGATTATTGACGCCTTTGTTCTGCTCATGCCGAATGTGTCGGTAAGAAAAGCAACAAGGTTTTCAAACACGGCAATAACTGTTGAAAAGCTTGCAAATGTCATAAACAGAAAGAAAAGCGTACCCCAAATCTGACCGCCCGTCATATTTACGAAAACATTCGGAAGCGTCACAAAAATAAGGGCAGGTCCTTGGTCGGGCTGAACGCCAAATGAGAAGCAAGCAGGGAAGATGATAAGTCCGGCAACAATTGCAACAAAAGTGTCTAATGCACAAATCTGAACAGCCTCACCGTAAAGCGTGCGGTCTTTGTTCATATAACTGCCGAAAATTTCCATTGATGCGATTCCGAGTCCGAGTGTGAAAAACGCCTGACTCATTGCAGAGGTGATTACCTTGCCGAGTCCTACATCTTTAACCTTTCCGAAATCGGGAACAAGATAAAAGCTCAAGCCTTCTCCCGCATTTGAAAGCATCATACTGTTGATTGCAAGAATAATAATCAGTGCAAGCAACGCAACCATCATAACCTTGCTGACCTTTTCAATGCCTTTTTGAAGTCCTCGACTGCATACAAAAAATCCGAATACAACGATTATCGCAGGCCATATAATCATCTCAACAGGCGATGTCATAAGGTCGTTAAACACTCCCGAAACCTGCTCTGAGTTCATTTCGCTTTTAAATGTTCCCGTTGCAAATTTATAGAAGTAATCTAACATCCAAGCCGAAACAGGTGAGTAGTTCACTAAAAGTGTACCATCGTATGAGTCAAAACAAATTATACATAAAGAAGTATGTCGAATTATAAATAGTTATGTTACGAGCCAGTAGGCTCTTTTTTTATACCCAAATTTAGGTCGTAAAAGTCTATTAACAGGTAATTTGTATAAATATAAGTATTTTATATTGCCAGATTTTACAAAAATAAAACAACGTTCAAAATTATATTTACAACTTTGCATAATGTGATATATAATAACACTATGCAAAAAATATATGCTAAACCAATAACATATTCACCGTATAACCAAAGTGAGGTGATAAAAACAATTTTTAGTAAAAATTAAGAAGAGGTGATAGTTGTAAAAAGAAAATGAGATTGTTACAGGTGAGCCTGATGAGGGTGAATCGAAAACAAGATACAAGAAAAGAAAGCGAACAAGATGAAATGTAAAATTCATCAAAAACAATCGCTCTATGGTTAAGTTTGTCGAGATAAATAGGTCATTTAGAGAAAATTTCTCCAAATAAACGGATACATATTGACTTTTTTGTAATTCTCCTTTACAATATTAAATAAGAAGGAGAGATTGATAATGCTTATTAAAGTGACAGTTGAGAATTTTAAATCGTTTTCTGAACCAACAGAGATGACTATGATTTCTTCTACAAAAATTCAAAAAGGCACTGATCATAGGGTTAAAATTAAAAGTACGAATATACTTAAATACGCAGTAATCTATGGTGCTAATGCGGCAGGTAAATCTAATCTTATTGATTTTTTTTGGTTTTTGAAAAGTACGCTTAATGATACAATTCCTATGGTAGCTACAAAATGGTTTTGTAAATGTAAGGAAGAAAATATAAATAAGAATAGCTCGTTTGAAATTCAGTTCACGATTGGTGATAAATTCTATGCTTATGGTTTTACGGCTTTATTAAATCAACGAAGAATCACATCTGAGTGGTTATATGAGCTTTATCAAAATGGTAATGCAAAATGTTTATTTGAAAGAAATGAAGAAGAAAAATTTCCACACTTGGGCGAAGATGTAAAATTAAACAAAATTGATGAAGCAAAATTCAAAACATATACTGATGATTTTGATGGTAATGAATCAATTTTGTTTCTTACGGAAATGAATAGAAACAAAAAATATTCTGAAGACTCCAAGCTGGTTTTCTTCAAGGAGGTTTATAGTTGGTTATCACAAAACATAATTATCGTTAAGCCTAATACTTCTTTTGATAACTTTCAATATTATAATGATGAAACATCCTTAGAGTTAATCAATAAATTAATAAAAACCTTTGATACTGGTATTGATAAAGTTAGAGTTGAAAAAACTGATTTTGAGGAATTTAGAAAAGCTTTACCGGCTAAGGTTTTTGATTTAGTTATGAAGGACATACGAAACAAGATGGCTCACAAGTCATTATATTCTTCGGCACGAATGACCATGAGAACTGACAAAAGCTTTTTTACTGTTACTTTGGATGACGATGAACCGATTGTATCTACTTTGAAACTCTATCATGGAAAATCATTTTATGATTTTAATTTCGATGAAGAATCAGATGGTACAAGAAGAATTTTCGATTTACTCGATATGTTACTTAACAAAAACGATGACATTATTTATGTTGTTGATGAATTAGAAAGAAGTCTTCATCCAAAACTTACAGAACATTTTCTTGAGCTTTTTATGAATTTCCATAAAGGCCATAAAACTCAGTTGTTGTTTACAACCCACGAAGCATCTATTATGGAGCAAAAGCTTTTTAGACGTGATGAAATATGGTTTGTTGAAAGAGATGGAAATAACACAAGTAATGTTTATTCGTTGGATAAGTTCAAAGAAAGATATGATAAAACATTGAGCAAAGCTTATCTTGAGGGGCGTTATGGTGCAATTCCTGTGTTTTCTAATTTTGATTTGACGGAGGAATAAATATATGGCACCGGTAAGAAGTTATTATAATTGGAATCAAAGAAAGAGCGACACAAATGAGGCTATAGAGCCTTATAGAAAGTATTTCTTTATTTGTGAAGGTGCAAATACTGAAACGTGGTATTTCGAAAAGCTGGTTGACTATAAAAAAGAATTGGGAATTAATCCTAATATTGATATTCGCTTTCTCGAAAAGACTCAACAAGATAAGAATATATCTTTCCCCAGAAGACTTATAGAGTTTGCCGAGGAGCAAAAACTTAACTCAGATATATCTTTTGATGCTGAAATGGATAGGATGATTATCGTTTTTGATGCAGATATTTTCGAAGAAAAAGTTAAGGATTTTGATGAAGTTGTAGCATTTGGAGAAAATAATAATATACTTGGTATATCTAATCCTGCATTTGAATTGTTTTTACTTTTGCATTATAAAGATGCTTATGAGAAATATATTAAACCAAATGAAAAGGAGATAATTTCTAACGAAAAGGTAGGAAATCAAAGATATATAAGAAATTTGTTTACTCAGGTGTCTGGTATTAATCCAAAGAAAAATAAATCTATAGGAGAACTGGTTAAGCAAGTTGATTTTGCAATCGTTGAAGAATGCAAAATTAATGAAGATATCCACCAATGCTCAGGACAGGTAACTTGTAACATTGCAAAGATAATCAATGATATTCGCAATAATAAAGCAATTTAATAATACGCAAAAGAGTTAAGTCAAGAAATGAAAATTTCTTGGCTTTTCTTTTTGCGATAAAATAACAGAAATGGAGGTATGAATAAGTGCCATATATAGACCCTAAAGTAGTGCTTGAAGCAAAGAAAATGAACTTGCTAACCTATCTTAAAAACTTTGAGCCACACGAACTTGTAAGACTTGATAAGAACAATTACACCACACGAACACACGATAGCTTGAAAATTTCAAACGGAAAATGGATGTGGTTTTCTCGTGGGATTGGAGGTACAACAGCTCTCAATTATCTAATTGAGGTTAAAGGTTATAGCTTTATTGAAGTGGTGGAAACAATCACAGGTAAACAGGTTGTAGTTGCTCCAAAACCTATCAAACAGGATAATAAATATTATGATAGACCACTTCTACTATAGTGGTTCAGTTCACTATAAAATGATTAGATTTTTTGTCTTGACAACTGAACCACTATATTCTATAATGGAGATGAAGTGAGTCCGGTGTTTTAATATTTCAAATCTTGAAAACTTTTAATTTTTTATTAACAGGAGATAAAAGATGAAGAAACTAAAAAAGATGATTGTGTTGGGTATGGTCGTTCTTTCTTTGATGTCTGCTCTTACTTTTTCAGTATTCTCTGCCGGTAATGTTTCAGATACAATTATCAACATTAGTGCGAGAAGTAACAACGGAGGTACTCCGTGCAGATCTATTTGGCGTGAGAAGAAAGATTATACATCTGTTTGGTGCGAAAACAAGAGCACATCAGGAGGTTCTCTGAGTGCTTGGGTTCAGCGTACAAATAATAAGAATACTTCCTCCGTAAAAACTGTAGACAGATATTACGGTTCATGGAGCTATAATGGGGCAACTAAGAATATGAAAAATTTACCAAAGGGTACATATTATTATTTGCCTAACTATGTTAAAGAAGACGGCTATAAATATGCTACTTTGGGCTACATTATGAATAAGGAAGCTGTGAGTTACCACATAGCATGGAGTCCTGACAGCATATAAAATATTTGTGGCTTTGTAAGTTATGCTCTGTGCCTTTTAATGAAGTTTTGACTTTATATATGCGCGCAGAGCATGACTTTTAGACTGCGGTAGGGAGTTGCTTATAGAGGTGTTTATATATTGAATAAAAAAATAACAACCGTAATTATTTTGATTATCATCTGTGCTTCATCTATAATAGTTTCCATCTTATACTTGATAAAAAATGATATTATTGACATCAACGATATATACACTAATGCTGATGCAAAAAACACACAGGTTGCAAATGGAAGTAATATCTCTTCCACAGAAAATTCAGCGTTGGGCTCAAAAAGTTGTGTTCTGCTTGAGGAAGGTGCTGAATACGATACTATGTACGACGATAGAACAAGCATTTATGTTAAATTAAATGATATAAGCATTTCAAAAAACAAAGCAGAACTTCCCGAATTTGACACATTTGAGGACTGGGATGAAATTAAAGATAGCCAAGGAAATATTACAAATGAATATTCATATGTAGTGCTTAACATTACAATGATGAATAAAGGAAATGAAAATGTGGAGGTATCATTGAACAGCTTACTTTTGCATTTTGGTACAGACGGTGGATATAACGAAGCACGAAGTTTTAATTCAAGTGAGAAAAAGACTTCAAAAAATTATTTTGTAGAAAAACTTGAACCTGGTAAAAAATTGAATGTTAATGTAGCATATGTTGCTGAGGACAAACAACTTAATGAGTACAAAGACCAACTTTATTTGATGACAGTGCTCTCAGGCAATCCTTTAGGAGAAGGAACTATGCAAGTCATCAAATCCGAAAAATAATAAATGGAGAATGATAAAATGCAAAGAATGATTAAATTCGAACTGAAAAGAAGTTTTAAAAACAGGCTGTTTTTAATTTCTTTGCTAATTTCATTAGCATTGGTAACATGGTATTCGATTGAAAGAATACCATACTGTGTGCAGTTGAATTCTGAATTTTTAAATGATGAAAATTTAATGGGATTTTTTGAAATTTCATATACAAACTGGATTGGCAGTCATAATATCTATCTTCAGCAAAACATTTTTTATATGGCTATTCCAATTCTCGCCACTTTGCCATTTGGTAGTTCCTTTTATGATGATATAAACAGGGGATATGCAAGGAATGTGTGCGTTCGTGCCAAGAAAAAATATTATCTTGTGGCAAAATACATAGCTGTTTTCGTAAGTGGTGGTTGCGTGGTTGCTATTCCAATGGTTCTTAGTTTTCTCATTTCTTCAATGTTTTTACCAACAATGCTTCCTGAAGCATCTTATACATTTACTAACATATATCCTGCTTATAAATGGGCTGATTTGTTTTATGTGCAACCGTTATTATATACATCGATATATATTTTTATCACATTTTTGTTTTCGGGAGTAACAGCAAGTTTGTCATTGTTTATTACATTCTTTTTAGATAGAAAATTTGTGACTTTTGTTTTTCCTTTTTTCATTTACATTTTTTCATCATTTTGTCTTGAAATGTTGGGATTTGATGCCTACAGTATCAGAAATCTTGTCACGACTACAAGTGAAAGTGGGACTACCTTTTCTGTAACAATTTTATTTTTGATTTTCTTTTGCCTTTCATTTTTTCCGTATTATTTTATTGGAGCGAAAAAAGATGTTTTTTAAAGCGTGTAGAAAAACTTTTGTTGCAATGACATATTTTAAATATTTGGTTGTTTTCTGTTTACTCTGCAGTTTTGTATTGTTTTACTTTTTTGCTTTTTTAAAAAAAAATATGATGGATATAACAGACAACATATGTATGGCAGATTTTGTGGAAGCCGCCGGGGGTCACACGACAACTATCTTTTTTGTACCAACCGCCGCATTACTTTCAACGATATTTTCCGAAAAAAACAGTAACTTTACAAATGCCTATATTCGCTTTAGATTTAGAAATACATTGGTTGTCAGAAATAGTTTGAAAGTTCTTGCTTTTTCTGTGGCTTTTTGCATTTTATTCCTCGTCGCAGTTCTTGGTATGTCGAGATTTTTTTCACGAACAGTAATTAATTGGAATTCATATGAAAGCTATTATTATCTGTGTGAAGGATGCATAAGCAATGTAGGCTTTGCAAAAGTAGTGATGAAAACTTTTGTATGTCTTTTAATTCCTACAATATTTTTTTCTGAATTAATATGTGCTTTTGGCTGTATAATAAACAAAGTATTTCCGTTCTTAGTGACGGTCACAACATGTATTGCAGTTTCATTTGATGGTGATTGGAATATTGACTTTTGGCTCTTGATTTTTGGGACAATTATAGTATTCGTACTAAATTTATTGTTCATGAAAAGAAAGGATTTTTTAAATTGAAAGTTCGTCTTTTTTTTCGTTTGCTTTCGCATGATATAACAGAGGGAATCATACATAATCGTAAATTTTTTATTTTTGCTGCGTTGCTGTTCATATTTATTGATTTCGTGTATTGGCATAATATTAGCTTATATTTTAGTGATTATAATTCGGTTGTAGACTGTGGTGTTCTGGATTTTTTTATGAATGTTTTTGCCGGATGTGACCCTTTTGATCCGGAGGCAAATAAGGGTGTAGATATTCCCATAACGTGGTTTTCTTTTAATGTACTTCCTTATTTGTTTGTGGGATTATACATTACAAACGATTTGCAGACAAGTGCCGATACCTTTATTTTGCGGGTAAAATCCCGATATTTATGGTGGTTGAGTAAAATAGTTTGGTGTGTCGTTTCTTCAACTTTGTACTATTTACTGTTTTTTGTAATTTCGACAGCTTTTACATTGCTTTCCGGTAATTTTTCATTAACTCAAAACAGTTTAATAACTGAAGAATTTTTGGAGCTAAGCACTTATGGAAAAAGTATGACAGAAATTTTCATTTCCTCAGTACTGTTACCTTGGATGATTACAACTTGTCACATGACATTTGATGCAATTATCAGTATTACATTTGGACCTGTTGTCGCGTTTTTGATGATAGTCTGCCTTATGACCACATCTGTGTTTTATTGCAGCGAATTTTTGCCGTTTAACTTTTCAATGTTGATAAGAACTGATTTTTGCGCCATAAATAATATATCAATATATACAGAACTGGAGGTTGCCTTTTTAATAATCGTTATATGTTTATTTTTAGGCTTGCCAATTATCAAAAGAAAAAACATTATTTAAAGTAGGAGAGATTTATGAATATAGAAATTTGTAATTATACAAAAAAGTTATCAAAAAATCTTGTACTGGAAAATATAAATTTATCACTTTCCGGAGGAAAAATTTACGGTTTTGTAGGTAAGAACGGTTCGGGGAAAACTATGCTTATGCGTGCAATTTGCGGACTGATTTTACCTACCAGTGGTTTTGTAAAAATAAATAACAAAATCATAGGAAAAGACATATCGTTTCCTGATAGTGTTGGGGCTTTAATTGAAAATCCGGGGTTCATTTCTGAGTACTCCGGTTTTCAAAATTTGAAGATTCTCGCTCAAATACAAAAGAAAATAGACGATAAAAAAATAGTGGATACTATGAGAATGGTAGGGCTTGACCCAAACGAAAAGAAGAGTTTCCGAAAATATTCACTTGGTATGAAACAAAAACTTGGAATAGCAGCAGCGATGATGGAAGACCCTCAAATACTTGTTTTAGATGAACCTTTTAATGCGTTGGATGAAGCTTCATGTGAAAATGTCAAAAAAATGATTTTGTCCGCAAAAGTTCCCGATAGAGTTGTGTTGCTGTCATGTCATGACAAAAATCAGATTAACGCTCTTTGCGACGAAACTATAGAATTAGCGCAGGGTAAAATCATCAGGAGAGATAGTCTTTATGAGAAAGAAAAATAATTTAAAAGTTATTGTAACGCTCCTTATTGTAACAGTATTATGTATATGTGGTGTCATTAGGTTTTTTAGTATCAATTCAAAATATCCGCAAAACGAAAAAGTTGTATATAAAATGGGCGATTCATTTGTTTGTCAAAATGCAAAATTCACTATAACAGATACATACATGCTTAAGCGTATGGACATTATGAATGATGATGATTTATCAGAATATTTGGAAGAAAATTCTGACTATTTGAAAAGTGAAGATTTGAATCTTGGCTTAATAAAAATTATAATTTCCAATACAACAGATGATGAAATAACTGTTGATTTAACAGCTTTTCATATTGAATCAGGTGCTTTTTCATTACAATTTTATTACCCGCTCGTTATGTATTACAATGATTGTGGAATGTATATTAAACTTTCAAAAGGTGAACAAAAAACGTTTATTGCACCCGTTCCTATCTCTTCTGAACAATTTCTCAATTATGATTCCACCGATATTAGAAACAGAACGTATTATTTGGTATCATCTTTATATCCTCAAAAAATAATGTCAGAAGTCAAATTTAATTAAATTCAAGATATTTAAATTGGTCAAATAAATAACAATGTTGGTTTAGCATAATTAGTGCTGAATTACTTGGACATTGAAAAGTTGCCTCGTTGTATAATCATGACGAAAATCTGATTAACGCAAAACTGCAATACAGCAAGGTGTCGTAATCCGTTTCTTGTTCAAGCTTGAAAAAATATTTAAATTTCCTTTTAACGGTAAACTATTGTTTTTTCTCTTGTGTTCGTGCCGCATTGTATTTCTCGTCTGAGTTTGGTTGCAACGGCGGCGGGCATATTCACGGGCAGCTTGCACATTGATTTCATCATTCAGTTTGCCGTCAATCTCACTGTGCGGCGATATTAAAAACGGAAGTGGATTTCTTTTCATTTTGAAGTCCCTTCCGTTCATTTTTCTTTTCGTTTATCTGCTTTACGGCGGCTTTATACCGCGCCAAAGTTTCCTTTACAGACTTTGAATAATCCGTTATGCTCCGCTTGCCGGTTTGAGTGTGTCGAATATGATAGTTGATGATTATCAGCCTTTCACGCAGGGTTGGTGGTGATCTGTTGACTGAGCCTGCACAATCTTAGCAAAGCATTGCTGTGCTTGGATTCAAATACCTTGTCACAGCCCTTGCAGCTAAGTGAAAACGGCTCGCCAACCTTGTGTTTTCTCGCCTTTATCAACTGATAGCATTCCCTGCTTTTTAGACGGGCTGTTTCAGCTGCTTCTGCCGCTTAATTTCTTCCTCGCTCAGCTGAGGTTGAGGAATTTCAAACTTGCCGATGAAATTGAGATAGATTTCAACCTCCTGCATACGTTCTCCGTCAATATAATACGGAGCGTGAACTAAAATTTTGTCGATAAACTCATTTATCATCGGCGTAGTAAGCTCGGAAAAATCGGTGGTTATACATCTTTGCACCGCAATCGGCAAAATAAACAAGACCCGTCAGCGGATTCGCCACTCCGGTGGTGTCAACACGTCTCGGCGTTTTTGTCAGTTTCTGAGCAAGCTCCCAAGTTTCTCGGTCAATGATTGCTTCGTGCGTGTCATTGAATATCAGCCAGTTCTCCTGCGGATTTTTCACTGAGCTTTTGTCCTTATATGATTCCTTGTGCGTACGGAAATTTACGGTGTCTCCGCAGTATTCCTGTTTTGCAAGAATACTGCGGACAACATATCCGCTCCAACTGAACGGGTGGGTAAACTCCTTTTTGTTTTTCCTTATTCCAATTCCTTTTTTGTAAAGTAAACAGCCGGGGTTTCAACCTTGTCATCAAACAGCGTGCGGGCTATGTCATAAGGTCCGCAGCCTTCTATTGTGAAATGGAAAATTCTGCGGACGACTGTAGCCGCTTCCTCATCAATCAGCCAATGATTTTTGTTGTTCGGGTCTTTCTTGTAACCGTAAATAGCCGAGTTGGTTGTCGGCTTTCCCGATTCGTGCAGATAGTTTGCAATATCAAAAGCATACTATGCCCGAGCGTAAGTGTAGCAACTGGTTTGACGGTTATGTTACAAAAACAAATCCACGTCTAAAAGGTAACACAAGATAACAAAAAACTGTACAGCCGAATATGGTTGTACAGTTTTTAGTTTTATATGTTATTTTATAGGAATGTAACATTGTACAAATTTGCACAATTTGAGCCGTAGGGGATTGCTAATCCTACCCGATAAAGCCTTGAACGAACACAATAACAATCAGCACGGGGAGTGCGTATTTAAGGTACGGCTTCAGCACTCTTGAAAGTTTAAGACCTTTACCCGTGTTACATTCTTCAAAGTAATTGTCAAAGCCCCAGCCGAATTTTGTTGTGCAGAACAGGAGGTAAACCATTGCACCGATCGGAAGAAGAAGGTTGCTGACAACGAAGTCCTCAAGGTCAAGCACACCCTTGCCGAGAATGTTGAAGTCGCTCCAAATGTTGAATCCGAAAATACACGGCAGACACGCAAAGAACATAATAATTCCGTTGATTATTGACGCCTTTGTTCTGCTCATGCCGAATGTGTCGGTAAGAAAAGCAACAAGGTTTTCAAACACGGCAATAACTGTTGAAAAGCTTGCAAATGTCATAAACAGAAAGAAAAGCGTACCCCAAATCTGACCGCCCGTCATATTTACGAAAACATTCGGAAGCGTCACAAAAATAAGGGCAGGTCCTTGGTCGGGCTGAACGCCAAATGAGAAGCAAGCAGGGAAGATGATAAGTCCGGCAACAATTGCAACAAAAGTGTCTAATGCACAAATCTGAACAGCCTCACCGTAAAGCGTGCGGTCTTTGTTCATATAACTGCCGAAAATTTCCATTGATGCGATTCCGAGTCCGAGTGTGAAAAACGCCTGACTCATTGCAGAGGTGATTACCTTGCCGAGTCCTACATCTTTAACCTTTCCGAAATCGGGAACAAGATAAAAGCTCAAGCCTTCTCCCGCATTTGAAAGCATCATACTGTTGATTGCAAGAATAATAATCAGTGCAAGCAACGCAACCATCATAACCTTGCTGACCTTTTCAATGCCTTTTTGAAGTCCTCGACTGCATACAAAAAATCCGA